>QFCH01000738.1_pt1 | contig 147214 bp, 131 predicted proteins | sample 5346071 | NCBI WGS metagenome assembly QFCH01 (sample SAMN09062255, study PRJNA434731) | Human gut metagenome, whole genome shotgun sequencing project. | isolation source: stool timepoint B chromium assembly | host: Homo sapiens | collected 2015
AATGTTCTCCAGGGCATTCTTCTTTAATCCTTGATAAGGTGCCCTTTTTGATAGTATCACAGCCCCGCTCCTACGGTCCCCCCAAATATCGTTCCAAATATTCCATCGCACGGTCATTAAAGAACACCATGCGCTCCTTCTTTCCCTTTCCTAATACTTTCCCACATCCCGCCTGAAGGTCCATATCTTCTACCCGCATACTGACCACTTCGCTGACACGACAACCACTTGCCAGGAACAGCTCCAGAACTGCATTGTCACGGATATTGGTTCCACAGGCAATACGCAATTTCTCTACTTCACGGCTGGTCAATGCCTCCCGTATTTCTGCTACATACTTGATTGGGTCCACAGTGGACATAGGATTTTTTGAGATGTAGCCTCGTTCATGTAGAAAAGTAAAGAAGGAGCTTGCAATGCGCCGTTTGTGGTCTTTGGTGCTGGAGCTAATCTTTCTAGCCTGCTCATAATAATTAAGGCATTCCACCACATCCTCTCCCGTGATTTCCTGTACTGGCTTACCTACATAAATCAGTAAGTCCGTCAAAAAACGCTGGTATTGATTGACTGTACTAACCGAATAATTTTCAAACCTGATTTTCCCGATGAAAATATCCAATTCTGGAAAGCTGATTATGTTGGTACTCAACCCAGTTTCCCTTTTGGATATTTCGTAGTTTCGCAACACTGACGATAGTGCCCCGTCAATCACCTGCAGCGCAGGCCGGTCCAGTTCATTGGACAACCTGGCCATAAGCTCATCTTTTAACCTTACTTCATCCATTTGTTCTACCTCCATACAATAAATTTGGTATCTTTATTGTATGATAGGAGGCTTGGCAGCACCAGACTGCTTTACTGTGCGCAATACGGATTTAAACAATTATTTGAAGAGTACGGCGTTACAAAAAGGTTCAACAAGTGCAATAATAGCTACTGAAAAAAAGATAACCGATTTTTATATTAAATTCCCAATTCCATTTAATTCCAATCCGAAAGTTGTTGCTGGTTTCTATAGTACAACAGAATTTATCGAATATGGAAATATGACTCCAATGGTTAGTGATGTTTCAAAAACTGGCTTTACAGTAAGAATTGCCAATAATTCTAGCCGTGAATTACAGCCTGCTATATATTGGATAGCAATGGAATGATTGTTTAAAGCATTGCCATCCATGACCCTAACGGGGCTAATGATGTAGTGTGGGCATTAGCGATCCTAAACGTAAAACCAGTTTTACTTGCATTAGCAACATAGGGTGTAAGTAGACCATATTTTTCAGACTGGCTACTGGAGCGGAGGCTGACCATAATCTTTGGGATTGTGGGAAACGGATTAGGAAAAGTGATATCAAAATCTGTTGTTTTACCGGGAGCGCATTCACTGAGAGATGCATTTCCGGCTTGTATATCAGTGTTTGAAATACTCTGTTTCCAATCTCCCCATATAGCGTTAGACTTTGATTTAAAAAATATTTTTTCGGAACCTGCAGTTATATATAAAATAGTCCCATAGTTAGCAGACGACATACAAATTATGGCAGTTCCTGATTGTAGAGTGGTCAATCCCTCTTTATACGGAGTGTTTTTTGTGTTGTCACCGCAATTGACAATCCGTTTTCCCAAGGGACCAGCTTCAGCTTCGGATATCAAATCTGTGATTACTGCGCGATTATTTAAATCCGTATTGTACACAGCAACTAAAATGAATAAAAATGAGTTTTTGATGAATTAACATACTGATGTGCGCAATACGGATTTAAAATTACTTGCTTCATGTTTTAACTTTGAAAAAGTAGCTATATTACAGCCTTTTTTCGATGATGCAGACCAATCATTCGGTTTTCGCTCCTATTACAATATGTCGATGGCAGCAGGCTACGCAATACATTTCTACTACAGTGGCGAGAAACGTATTACATTGCGATTTTTAGATACTGATGGTACCTGGAAAGATTCATGGACTGGAAAGTTGCAATAGCTTAAATGATTATTCACCACCATTTTTTCATGAACAGCGCATCTGCCGAAATACCCTGCGGGATTATTTTCTGCTCATTTCGGTCATTGCCCACGAAACAAGTCAGGATGTTTGAAGATGACGCTATGTAACATGCGTATGCAACGTTCCCATTGCTTTTTACATTGGTAACACATAGAAACATATATCCATCTGGTACAGTAATCGGTATACGTATCTCCTGTCCACCATTAGGCGCAAGAGTTATGGATTGTGAATATGTAAATGTTTTTATAAGCAATGGGTTAATTAAATCCGTATTGCGTGATACTATGCACTGATTTTTATCATTTATATAACCACAAAGTCTAAATATTTATTCAAAAACAAGGAGGACAAGATTATGTCAAAACAGAAGAAAGAAATAGGACCGGATTTTGCAGAAAAGCAGCCTACTCCATATCTGTATGATGCGCCGGCAAATGTACCATTTCCGGGAAAACATCAAAGTGGTAAAGGGGGACCATCTGATTGCAATAACAACGGTATAGATGATTCAGAAGAAGAGGAGGAAATGTGATGTCAAGATTGGTCACTATGACAGGAATATCCGTTCCAGTTTTTAATGTAATAAGGAACCAAAATGTTCCATCCCTAGAAGTTCAAATATTACAGTCTCAGGCCCAGGAAATTGACCTGTTGAAACTTTTCAAGACAGAGAGTGAGCTTTCTACACTTACTTTGATGTCAGACCAGGGAATCCTCGAAAATCAGTACATGAATTATTCTAAGTTAGATACATATAACATTCAGAATGATTATATTGTTAAAGAAGCTATAGGGGGCTGGTCAGCTATTGTGGATGAAGAAGGCCATACCGTTTCAGAAGAGGTGACGGCAGAGCCAGCTCTAATTGATAATCTGATTACAATAAGGCTGTTGAAAAAAAGTGATTTAGAACGTAAGGTAGATAATAACGTGCAGTTGATTGATGCCATGTCAGTAGCACTTGCTCAAATAATGGGAGGTTGACTTTATGGAAGCATGGAAGAAAGTAATATTCGTTAATTCGATAAAAGTAAGACTTCAAAATGGAGAGGGAAGTGCGGAAGAGATAATTAACTCCTATGCGAAATTGACGGATAGCGAGAAGGAAATTCTTAAAGCAGAATTCTCAAAATAAGTGACAAAAACGGGAGCTTGAAGAGAACTATTTCAGGCTCCCGTTTTCCCAAAATATTTTGCCAAAAATGTTGAGAATTTTTGCCAAAAATGTTGGGCGCGCACAATCATGAAAAATAAATCAATCCAGAAAGTATTGAACAATTCCAATTTTAAATCGTATTCCGGCCTGATCCTGGTCATCATCGTGGTGAGCGTGTTCATGAGCATACGAAGCGAGAACTTCATGACACCTACCAATATCCTGAATGTATTAAGACAGATATCCGTCTATGGGATCCTTGCCTGCGGCATGGCATTTGCCATGATGACAGGGGGAATCGACCTGACGGTGGGCTCCACCGCAGGTGTGTGCGGCGCCCTGGTAACCAAGTTTGTGGTGGAAGGCAATATGCCCCTGGTACCGGCCATCCTCATAGGGCTTTTCGTGGGCGCCCTTTTAGGGCTGCTCTCAGGTGTCTTTATTGCCAAGACAGGAATCCCGCCCTTTATCATGACCCTGGGCATGCAGATTACCCTGCGGGGGGCATGTTACCTGATCTGTGAGGGAAAGCCCATCGGCAACATACCGGACAGCATGCTTTCCCTTGGCATCGGCTCCCTTGGCGGGATCCCCATACCCATTTTCTTCATGCTTGGGACGTTCGTGGTGGTTGGGATCATCCTTTCAAGGACCTCCTTTGGCCGCTCCGTGTACGCGGTGGGCGGCAACTACCAGGCAGCCCATCACTCCGGCATCAATGCCAGGAGGGTCATCATGTACGCCTATATGATCAGCGGCATCTGCGCGGCCCTGGCAGGCGTCATACTGTCGGCCAGGAATGCCTCCGCACAGCCCACGGCAGGCAATGCGTTTGAGACAGAGGCCATTGCTGCCTGCGCAATGGGCGGCGTGTCCTTCAGCGGAGGAAAAGGCGCGGTGGTGGGCATATTCTTTGGCGCGCTCCTCATGGGCATCATCAACAACGGGATGAACCTTCTCTATATCAGCTCCTACTGGCAGCTGGTGGTGAAGGGAATCATCATCATAGCGGCCGTTATCTACTCCATCTTTAACAGCAGAAAGAAATAAAAATGAAACCATAAAAAAATTAAAAATCTCAGGAGGAAAACAAAATGAAAAAAAGACTGGCAACCATGATCCTTTGTGCGGCAATGACGGCATCCATACTGGCTGGATGCAAAACAGGCAAGGAGAGCAATGCACCGGCAGACACTGCGGCAGGAACAGCCCAAGGCACGTCCCAGGATACCGCGGCAGCGGACCAGGGCGAGGAAAAGGACGGTTACACCATTGCGGTCCTGGCATGGTCCCAGGCAGAAGAATTTGGCGTGGACATCATATCCGGGGCTGAGAAAAAGGCGGCGGAGCTGGGCAACGTAACGGTTGTCAAGCCTGACCCGGCCGGAGACATGCAGAAGGAGATTGCAATCCTGGAAGACCTGATACAGCAGGGCGTGGACGCCATCTGTGTGGCGCCGGTGGATGCCAATGCCATTGTCCCCTACATTGATAAGGTAAGGGAAGCAGGAATCGTTCTGGTGGACTATGACATTGACACGGAAGCCCAGTGTGATGCAAAGGTGCTTTCTGATAACGCGGCAGGCGGGGCCATGGCAGCGGATTATCTGGTACAGGAGATGGGGACCGAGGGCAAGGTGCTGATCCTCACCGAGGTTCCCGGGGTCACGACCGCAGAAGAGCGTATCGCCGGATTCAAGGAGCGCATGGCTCTAATTGCCCCCAATGTGGAGATGGTCGAGCAGCTTTCCAATGGTACGAGGGATACCCACAGGGCCACAACCGAGAACATGCTTCAGGCACATCCTGACATCACCGGTATCTTCTGCTTCATGGGCGACAATTCCCTGGGCGCGTATACTGCCTGCAAGACCAACAACAGGCAGGATGTGCTGATTGCCGGATATGATGCAACACCGGAACAGCTGGATATTATGAAAAATGACGGGCCTGACTGCAACCTGATCTGCTCCGTTGCCCTGTATCCCAAGAAGATTGGTTACGTTGCCCTGGAAACCGCCTACAACATCCTGGAGGGCGAGGAAATCAACGATGTTGTCTGGACCGAGCTGGGGCTTCTCACTGCAAAGGACGCTGATTCCTTTGAGGCAGAGTAGGCCATGTCCGGGCAAAAACCGGCACCATGGCATGCCCGGGACCCCATGGCTGACGGAAAGCAGTTTTCATTACACCGGATGGTTCAAGGAGGAAACAGATGAAATTTTCGTTCTTAACATACCAGTTCTGCCGCTTCGGCCTGGAGCACTCATTTAAGATGGCGCAGGAATATGGGTTTGAAGGGGTGGAAGTCTGGGGAGGAAGACCCCATGCTTATGCCCATGACATGGGCAGGGAGGAGATACAGGCCATCCTGGGCTGGAAAAAACAGTATGGGGTGGAGATATCCATGTTCACACCGGAGATACTGGCATACCCGTACAGCCTTACCTCATCCATGGAAAAGGAACGCAGGGAAACCATTGAATACCTGCTGAAAAGTGTGGAGACAGCCGCAAGGCTGGGCACCGATAAGATGCAGATAACCGCCAAACACCCGGGATATGGGGTGAAACGGGAAACCGTGTGGGGGTACCTGGAAGAGGGGACATCCATCCTGTGCAGGAGGGCCGGGGAACTGGGAGTGGACATTATCCTGGAATCCCTGTCGCCCTCGGAGGGGAACACCATCACCTGTGTGGATGACATCCTAGAGCTGCAGGAGCGGGTTAACAGCCCCGCCCTGTGCGCCATGATTGACATGGTCCCGCCCTTTATTGCCAATGAACCTTATTCCGACTACTTGGAGCGTCTTGGGACGTCCATGAAATACGTACATATATGCAACGGGGACGGGACCACGGAATTCCATATGCAGCTGGATGACCGGAACGGGGTGATTCCCGTGGCCGACTTCTTCCGTATCCTGAAGCGGTACGGTTATGACGGATGGTGTTCCCTGGAACTGCTAAATCCCTACTTCAGGGACCCGGAGCTGTACCTGTCTGAGGCGCAAAGATGCATCCGGCGCATCCGGCAGGAACTGGAATTATAAGTAGAATATCATGTTCTGGGTATTGTAGAGCTGTTTGCAGACAAACAGGGGATTGCCCTGGCTGTCCGACTGGTAATCCCTGAACAGCAGCAGGGGGGAGTTACGCTTGATTTCCAGCAGTCCGGCCTCATTGGAGGATGCGTTGCTGATTTCAAGGGTCCTCCTGCTGTTGTGCACCGTGATGCCATGGGCGTGCAAAATTGAGAACACGGACCCCTCCAGGTTTTCATGGAGAAGGAAATCATACTTTCTTGGGAAGTAGAGTGTTTCCAAAATGGACGGGTGTCCGTCTATGTAGCGGAGCCGTTTGATCTCAATGACCTGCTGGCTTTCATCAACAGCCAGGAATTCACTGTCGGCATGGGTGGGATAAGCGTACTCCACGGACAGCACCTGGGACTTAAGCACCTTGCCGGCCTGGCGGCAGGAATCGGTCAGTCCGGTGGTATCATTGGCGGACTGGAGCTTTTTCTGCGGCGCCACAAAGGTGCCCTTTCCCTGGCTGCGCACCAGAAGCCCGTCCGTTACCAGTTCTGAGATTGCGCCCCGGATGGTCACGCGGCTTACGTTAAAGTCCTTCATCAGTTCGAACTCAGAAGGAAGCTTTTCTCCTACCTTCAGTTCCCCTGTGCGTATGCCTTCGGAAATAATGCCGGCCACCTGCTTGTACATGGGGGTAATACTGGAAGGGTCTATGCTGCCTGCATCAAAATGAATCATAAATATCACCGTCATTCTGCCCTGTGGGGCGCTGTGTCCGAATCCGTCCCGGGCAGGAATCCTTTCTTAATACAATATAATATGACATAATCCGTGTTTTTGCAAGTTCCCTGAAAGAAATTGAAAAAAAGAAAAAAAGTGCTTTACAAAACATATTATGTGATGTAATATAACATCATAGGACGACATAACAAATTAAAATCCAAGGAGGAAACAGATATGTTTAATTTTGACATTCCACGTTACGAAAAAGTAGTCGGCGACGCAATTGCCTTAAGGCCGCAGATTGAGAAAGCAGTGGACGAGATATGCAGCCAGGGTTATACCAATATTTTCTTTATTGGCTGCGGCGGCACATATGCCCATTCCCTTCCCATGAAGTACTGGCTGGACACCACATCACAGATTGATACATACAGTGTGATTGCGGCTGAGTTCATGGCAGCGGGACACAGGAAGTTCACCAAGGATTCCGTATGCGTATTCTCCACCAGAAGCGGCAATACAAAGGAAATCGTAGCAGCTGCCAGGTACTGTAAGGAAGCCGGGGCGCGCACCATTGTATATGTGTCCAATGACAATACCCCGGTCTGTGAGTATGCGGACTACAAGCTGTTCAGCTTTGCAGAGGACGACTGCCTGTGCGAAGCCATTTACACCTACATGATTGCCCTTCTGGCAAGATTTAAGAAAAACGCAGGGGAATTTGACAAGTACGAAGAATTCATGGATCAGTATGCAAAGATTGTGCCGTACCTGATTAAGGCGAAGGAGCAGTACGAGGCCAGATGCGCGGACATGGCCAGGGAGCACAAGGATACGGATTATCACATGGTAATCGGCGCCGGCATGATGTGGGGAGAGGCCTACGACTATGCAATGTGTATCCTGGAGGAGATGCAGTGGATTAAAACAAAGTCCATCCACGCAGCCGAATACTTCCATGGGACCCTGGAACTGGTGGAAGAGGATACAAGCCTGATCCTGTTCTATGGCGAGGATGAGACAAGACCCCTGATGGACCGTGTGATGGATTTCTCCAAGAAGGTGACAAAGGTAATCAATGTGTTTGATACCAAGGAGATTGAACTGCCGTTCACCGATGCTGAGTACAGGAAGATTGTTTCCCCGATGGTGATGTACGCCATGACAGAGCGTCTCAGCTGCCACCTGGAGAAGGAGAGGAACCATCCGCTTACAACCAGAAGATATTACCGTCAGATGGAGTATTGATTCAGGAATAAATCAGCTTTGATTCAGATTTGATTCAGGGAAATCAAGGCATTGATATAAAACATGGGCCTGGCTGCCAAATACGGCAGCCAGGCCCATGTTTTCATCAGAGGGTAACCCGATAGGTATACATACTCCCGATATAATAGGTCTCAATATATTCCAGTATATCCCCATTATCCAGATACGTATTGTGGAATGATTTTAGCAGCGCCTCATTTTCTATGCCCAGCAGCCTTTTCTGCTCCTCAGTGGGCAGCGTGGCTGTCAATGACAGGTCCATGGACTGTACATTTAACCCAAGTTCCTTTACATATTCAAAAAAAGAGTGCTCCAGCCGGGTTACATCAATGGCTGGAAGGACCCTGCAGGGGACATAGGTATAACTGATGCAGATTATCATGTCATTGCCGGTACGGATGCGGGAGAAATAATGCACCATGTCGTCCCTGGCCACGTTCAGGGCCTGGGCAGCGGCTTCGGGCAGTTCGCTTCCCCGGTATATCCTGTAATCTACCAGCCGGGAACCGGGAGTCAGGCCAATGGAGCGCATGTCTTCTGAAAAACTCTGAGGTATCTTTACAATGGGTTTCTGTATATGTACATTGGTCACAAAGCTGCCTTTGCCTGCCACGCGGTTGATATAACCCTTAGATGCAAGGGATTGGATGGCTTTATTCACAGTCATCCTGCTGACCATAAACGTGTCGCACAGCTCTGCCTCGGTGGGAATCTGGTCACCAGGCCGCAGGTTTCCTCCTTTTATCTGATTGAGTATGGAATCTTCTATTTGTATATACTTAGGCTTGCCTGACATGGATATATCTCCTTTTATCTCACAATCATTCTAGTCTATTATATAATGAAAACCAACAAATGTCTATACATAAACTACCGAATCCCGGAAAAAACTTTATAAAAATAACTAAATACCTCTTGAAAAGTATATGCAGTTATGGTAATATATAACCACGCGAATAAATGTATATACAAAGAAAAGCGAAAGATATATGCAAATGACCTGGTTTGAGGAAGGAAATAGAAATACAAATACACAGAAAGGAGGGCTGGCAATGAAAAATATGGTGTTGGTCACCCATGCGGATTTTGCAAGGGGAATCCTGACATCCCTGGATTTGGTGCTGGGACAGGTGGGGCACGTGGATTACGTGAGCATCACGGCAAAGGAAACCATACCTGAGATAGCTTCCATGATTGAGGAAAAAGTCACAGGCTTTGGCGGCACTGACCCCACGGTGGTGCTTACGGATATCGCAGGCGGGAGCACCACCCAGGCAGCCATGCAACTGCTGGGAAACCGGCGGAAGGTGTATCTGGTAACAGGGCTGAACCTGGGGCTGCTTTTGGAGATAGCGCTGCTTCCGCTGGGAGAAGGGGAAGACGCCGACAAGGGAATGCTGCGCATGGCTATTGAGAATTCCAGGGCATCCATGTATCTGGTGAATGACCTGGTGGAATCCCAAACAGATACGGATGCCCCCGGGGATTTGGGTGAACTGTAAGGAAAGAAAGGAACACAGCAGTGTTTTTAGAAAACCGTAGGAGGAAAAGGAATGATTAAGTTATTGAGGGTAGATGACCGTTTAATCCATGGACAGGTGGCTGTCAGCTGGACTTCCTATCTGGGAGCTGACACCATTGTGGTTGCCAATGACAAGGCCATTACGGATAAGCTGATGCAGATGGCGTTTAACATGGCAAAACCTCCGCAGGCCGTGCTGTCCATTAAATCCATGGATGGCGCTGTGGCTGTCATCAATAATCCGAAGCATGCGGCCAGGACCATTTTCGTGGTAACGGCAAGTGTGGAGGATGCGCAGTACCTGATGGGGAAATGTCCGTCTATCACCAATCTGTGTGTGGGAGGCATCCGCCAGGCGCCGGGAAAGAAGATGGTGGAACGCCAGGTATACCTGGATGGCAAGGATATGAAGGGACTGGAAGAAATCCATGCCATGGGAAAGGATGTGTATCTCCAGGCAGTGCCCACTGAAAAGAAACTGTCCTATGAGGACATTGTGAAAGAATACAACAAGTAAAAAGGGGGAATGTGTGATGTTGTTTAAAGCATTAATTTTGGGAATCCTTGCAGGTTTTGCCATCTGGGACGGCCGTGTATGCGGACAGCATATGTTTGACCGGCCAATTGTGACTGGTCCCATCGTAGGTCTGATTCTTGGGGACGTACATACAGGCATCGTGATGGGGGCTTCCCTGGAACTGGTCATGATGGGGATTGTGGGCATTGGCGCGGCGACCCCGCCGGACGTGGTCTCGGGAGGCATTCTGGCAACGGCATTTGCCATCATGTCAGGCCTTGATATGGATGCGGCCGTGGCCCTGTCACTGCCAATCGCAACACTGGCCCAGTCCGTGGGCATCCTGGACAGGACCATTAATACCACCTTCCTGCACTGGGCTGACAAGGCGGCTGAGGAAGGGGATTACAAGGGAATCTCAAAAGCGCTGTGGGCAGGAGCGTGGCTGTTCTGGTTCAGTTCCTTCCTGGTGGTGTTCCTGGGCGTACTGCTTGGCTCCAATACCATAGCCGGTTTTGTGGCTGCCCTGCCTCCGTTCATCCTGGGCGGACTGAAGGTGGCAAGCGGGATGCTTCCTGCACTGGGAATCGCAATCCTTATGCAGCTTATATTTGATAAGACCAATGCGGCATATCTTTTTGTGGGATTTGTACTGACCGCCCTGCTGGGTATGAGTACGGTAGGTGTGGCGATTGTGGGCGCTACCATTGCCTACGTGGTTTACCAGCAGGCCATGCAGAGAAAACGGGACATGGCATCCCTGGCAGCTAACACAATGTCTGATGATTTGGGAGGTGAATTATAATGGCAGGCATCAATGAGACTTTTAAAGAGGGCGGGATTGTTACAAAAAATGATATGCGCAGTGTATTCTGGCGCTCCTTCCCATTACAGGCATCCTTTAACTATGAACGTATGCAGAACGTGGGATTCTGTTATTCCCTCCTTCCGGTATTAAAACGCCTGTACCCGGAGAAGAAAGAGGCATCCGAGGCATTAAAACGCCATCTGTCCTTTTTCAATACAACGCCTCAGCTGGTAACTTTCATCACAGGCGCATGCATTGCCATGGAGGAGGAGAATAAGAAATCCGGCGACCAGTTTGACATTGAGTCCATTGCAGCTTTAAAAGCAGCCCTTATGGGACCCATTGCAGGAATCGGCGACTCCTTTTTCTGGGGTACCTTCCGCATCATCGCGGCAGGCATCGGCTGCGGGCTGGCGGCCCAGGGCAGCATACTGGGGGCAATCCTGTTCCTTCTGATATTTAATATCCCCCATTATGTGGCCAGATGGTACGGGTTAAAGCTGGGGTATAAGAGCGGCGTCGGCTTTGTGGAAGCGGCCCAGGCATCGGGGATGATTGAAATACTGACGAACTGCGCCAAGGTCATGGGCCTTTGTGTGGTGGGGGCCATGATAGCCTCCATGGTATCCTTCTCAACGCCCCTGGTGCTTACCATGGGGGAGGCAACCGTTGAGATACAGGGCGTATTTGACCAGCTGCTGCCTTCCGTACTTCCTCTGGGACTGACCTTTGGCACATTTGCATTATTAAAGAAAGGATTTAAGACCACCACGATTATGTTTGGCATGATTGCCATCGGCATAGTGGGCGCGTTCTTTGGTATTTTATAATGGAATCTAAGATGTTTGACTATATATGTGAGACACCGGCCGCGCTGACCGGTATCATCAGCAGGAGAAAAGAGATTACAAAGGATTTTGTCAGCCGCTTCAAAGATGTGGGGATTGAGCAGATTTATGTGATTGGATCCGGCACCAGCTATCACGCCGGCCTGGCTGCAAAACTGTATCTGGAGGAGCTGCTGGGAATCAAGGTATTTAACATGTACCCCACCCAGTTTGCCAGGGAGGAAAAGGTATTTAATAAGAATACACTGGTAATCGGCATGTCCCAGGGCGGACAGAGCCTTTCCACGGTGGAAGGCCTGGATTCCGCCAGGGAGCGGGGCCTGCACACGGCGGCCGTGTCCGAAAACCCCACGGCCCTTATATTTGAACACGCCGACACATCCACTAAGATTGAGGTGGGAAATGAAAAATGCGGGGCAAAGACCAAGGGCTACGCGGGAACCACTGTTACCCTCATGATGATGCTTACGGAACTGGCCATTGCAAAGGGCATGGTCACGGAGGAAAAGGCGGCCGGATACAGGGAGCGCATGCTCCGGGTCATCGGCAACCTGAAAAAGGTTACGGATGCCTCCGTGGAGTGGTATAAGAGGATTAAAGACGAGTTCCTTCCGGCAAAGAGGGTGATTGTCGTGGGATATGACGGCATGTACTGTGATGTGCTGGAGGGCGCGCTTAAAATCCTGGAAACAGTCCGCCAGGGCGTGGCCGGATATGATATAGAGGAATTTTTCCACGGTATCTATAACTCCATCACGGACAGCGCCCACATCTTCTACCTGGCTTCCAGGGGAGACTATAAGCCAAGGACCATGAAACTGGTTGGGATACTCAGTGAGTGGACGCCCCATAACTACCTGATTGCATCGCCGGATGGCGTGGATGTGCAGTCTGGCAAAAACCTGATTGTGGAATTCGTGGAAGACCCCATGTTCTCCTGTTGGGAATACATCATCCCCCTTCAGGTGGTGGCCTGCATGGCTCCCCAGGATCTGGGGATTAATCCGGATATACCTAAGGATCCCGAATTCCATAAAAGGATTGGCAGCAAGAAGCTGGACGGGGTGCGCGACCACTATGTGGCCCAGGAGGATACATTTTTGAAAACAGCGGTCCTGGAGAAATGATGATCCGTGCGGCTATATTTGACATGGATGGGCTGATGTTTGATACGGAGCGTCTTTATGGGGATGCCTGGCTGTATGCCGGAAGGGCAACCGGTTTCCCCATTACCCGGGAACTGTTAGACCGTACCAGGGGAGCGGACCGTGAATCCTGTATCAGCGTGTTTAGGGAAGCGTTAGGGGAAGCATTTGATTTTTATGGTGTACGCAGGTACAGGCAGGAGTATGTGGACGGGTTCCTGGAAAAGAATGGAATGCCTTTGAAGCCGGGATTAATGGAACTTTTAAGTTATCTGAAGAACTCGGGCTATGGTATTGGACTGGCTACCTCCACGGATGGGGCCACTGCCAGGGAATACCTTAAGATGGCGGGAGTCAGGGGATATTTTGACTGTATGATATTCGGGGATATGGTAGAGAGAGGTAAACCGGCCCCTGATATCTACCTTAAGGCGGCAGCGGCACTGGGCAGATGCCCGGATGAATGTATTGTCCTGGAGGATTCAATCCTGGGCGTCAGGGCGGGGGCCGCTGCCGGATGTCATGTAATCATGATACCGGATGGGGTGGAACCCGGGGAGCGGGAACAGAAACTGATAACCCGCAGGATGGACAGCCTGATGGATGTGATTACGTATCTGGGATAGGGGATATCTGAATACAATAAAAGGAAAGGGCCGGGGCGCTCCGGGAACGGATGGGGCGCTCCGGCTGCTTTTATGGGCAGGATGACGCCTTTATCTGGTGTATTACTGGTATTTTATGCACAAGATTCAGCTTTTCATTTAAAATCACATATGCTAAAATAGGTACAGATAAATCGCAGCTATTGACTTTTCACAGCTGTGATGATATAAATAAAACCATACTAATTTACTATGAATAGTGTGCTTTGAATGAGGGATATTCTCAGGAGGAAACAGGATGAAGAATAAAAATACAATGGCTAAAAGGTGCGTATCATTTGCCCTGGCCACAGTTATGGCCCTGTCGCTGGCAGGATGTAAGGCTGGGGGGAACGATGGGTCCCAGCCAGGAAGCGGGACAGCGGGACAGTCCCAGACAGGACAGGCCCCGGGCGGCGCGGCCGGGGAGAAAATCGTGAATATCGGCGTGACTAATACCCTGAATACCCTGAACCCCCTTCTGATGGACGGGATGGAGATGAACAAATACGCGACCGGCCTTATGTTCCTTCCTCTCATGGAGCTGGACAAGGATATGAACTTTGAGGGAATGCTGGCGGATTCGGTTACGGCTGAGGATGACCGGAATTTCCTTGTGCATATTGACGACAAGGCGGTCTGGTCTGACGGGCAGCCCGTGACAGCAGACGATGTGGTATATACGGCCCTGCGCATATGCAGCCCTGCCATTGGCAATATGGCCATGATGTATTATGTGTTCGAAGGCGTTGGGGATGACGGATTCGTGGAGGAAGGCGCCGACCATGTGGAAGGAATCACCAAGGTGGACGACAAGACCGTCCGCTTCACCACCAAGGCCCCCATGTCCCTGATTACGTTTAACAGCTCCTATGCACGGTATCTCATGACCCTTCCAAAGCATGTGATTGAGAACATGAGCGAACAGGAACTTATGTCCGACCCGTGGTTCAACCGCCCGGATGTGGTGAGCGGACCATATAAGGTGACGGAATTTGACAGGGACCACTATGTTTCCTATGAGGCCAATGATAAGTATTGGAAAGGAGCCCCCAAGATTGACAGGCTGAACATCAAAATCGTGGAGGGCAGCCAGCTGTACGCGGGTCTTAAGTCAGGTGAGATAGACGTGACCCAGAACACCATGAGCGCCATTCCGCTGGAGGACTATGAGAGCATCCAGGCGCTGGAGAATGTGAACACATCCTTTGGCGAACCCATAACCAACCAGTCCGTGTTCATCAACACCGCCAGCATAACAGATGCCAGGGTGCGCCAGGCCATGGTCTATGCCATTGACCGGGGCCAGATCCTGGAGCAGCTGTTAAAGGGCTATGGAGAGGTTTCGGAGGGGTTCCTGTCCTCGGCGAGCCCCTACTATGACGATACCGTCACACCCCTTCCATATGACCCCGGGAAGGCCAGGTCCCTTCTGGAGGAAAGCGGATGGGACAAGAACCGGACGATTAAATTCAGCATTAACTCGGATGACAGCACCTTTGTCAATGCTGCTTCCGTCATTGCCGCACAGTGGGCCAGCGTAGGCATCAAGGCGGAAATCCAGACCATGGACATTAATACCCTGATGGCCAATGCCTCGAAAGGAGACTTTGACGTGATGGCAATCCAGTATACCTACCCACCCGTGGATCCGTACGCCGATGTGGCCTGGCTCCTGGGGGGCGAGGGCAGCTGGACCGGATACGGCAATGACAAGATTAATGAGGCCCTGTCCAAGGTATCCCTTACAGATGATGTGGACCAGTTAAAAGAACTGTACTCCATTGTTGACAGGCAGGTGCAGGAGGACGTGCCCATGTTTTCCGCTTATATCATCAAGACCATGGCAGGCGTGAACAAGCGTCTTGTGGGCGTGGAGCCTAGTGTCTACGGGTTCCTGAACCATGTGGAACAGTGGGATATTGTCCAGTAAGACAATTGAATCGCTAATATACAGAATCCCGGGGGGCTTTTGCTCTCTGGGTGTTCTTGATTCAGACCTGTTTCGGCAGGAACGCTGCCCCAGAGCGTGTTTGAAAATTCATTCCCGCCATCTGCACGCCCCACTTCGCGGTATATTTGGTCCCAATTCGGTCAACGTAGCCCGCTACGCCTCCCTCATCGGGACCAAATCTCCCACAAAGTGGGACGCACACCTGACGGAAAGCAATTTTCAAACACGCTCCGGGTCTGATTCATCAGTTTATAGAAATGAGGAATATTATGTCACATATCCTGGAGGTCTCGGATCTGGAGGTGTCCTTTTCCGGCGACGGAGGAAAGAATATAAGTGTGGACCACATAAGCTTCTATGTGGATCCCGGCGAAGTGGTCTGTATCGTGGGGGAATCCGGCTGCGGGAAAAGCGTCACGTCCCTGTCCATCATGGGCCTTCTTGGCAGGGGAGGTTCCGTGACCTCCGGCCGCGTGCTGTTTGAGGGGAAGAACCTGCTGGCCATGACGGAAAAGGAACTGGACCAGATTAGGGGGGACAGGCTCACCATGATTTTCCAGGACCCCCTTACATCCTTAAACCCGGTGTTTACCATCGGAAACCAGATGACGGAGAGCATACGGGCCCACATGGGATTGGGGAAAGAGGAAGCGGCTGTCCGCGCCCTGATGCTTCTTAAGAAGGTGGGGCTGCCCGATGCTGCGGCCGTGATGCGCCGGTATCCCCATCTGCTTTCCGGCGGCATGCGCCAGCGGGTGATGATTGCCATGGCCCTGTCCTGCAGCCCTTCCCTTCTGGTTGCGGATGAGCCCACCACTGCGCTGGATGTGACAATCCAGGCGCAGATAATGGAGCTGATTCTGGAGCTGAAGGAGGAACTGGGCATGTCGGTGCTGCTGATTACCCATGACATGGGGCTTGTGGCCCAGATGGCGGACCGGGTGCTGGTCATGTACGCGGGCCAGATGATAGAGCAGGCGCCGGTGCTGGAGCTGTTTGACCATCCGGCCCATCCATATACCAAGGCCTTGCTGCGCTCCGTGCCAGGCATCATGGACCGGAGGGACCGGGTGCTGGAGTCCATTGAAGGCATGGTTCCGGAACAGTATGACATGATTACGGGCTGCCGGTTTGCGGACCGGTGTCCTTACAGAAGGGATATCTGCGGCCGGCCCCAGACAGACAGGATGATACGGCACAGCCATCTGGTAAGGTGCTGCCGGGCAGGGGAGGTAGAGAGCGATGCTGGAAAATGACGGTATGGACACCAAACCTCTTCTGCAGGTGGAGGGACTGAAGAAATACTATACTGCCAAAAGCGGTATTTTTTCCCGGAACATAGGTGAGATAAGGGCTGTGGACGGGGTATCGTTTTCAATCCATAAAGGCGAGACCCTGGGATTGGTTGGTGAGTCCGGCTGCGGCAAGTCCACCCTGGGCAGACAGATTGTGGGCCTGGAGCAGCCCACCGGCGGACGTATCCTGTATAAGGGCAGGGATTTGTCCCATATGAGGAAACCGGAGCTGAAGGCCATCCGCACCCAGCTGCAGATGGTGTTCCAGGATTCCTATTCCTCCCTGAACCCGAGAAAGCATATATTTGAAATCCTGGCAGAACCCATGCTGTATCATGGGCTGGCTGACAGGAACAACATACATCAGAAGGTGGAATACCTTCTGGATCTGGTGGGCCTTGCCAAAAATGCCCTTGGCCGTTATCCCCATGAGTTTTCCGGCGGCCAGCGCCAGCGCATCGGCATTGCCAAGGCCCTTTCCCTGAATCCCAGCCTGCTTGTCTGCGACGAGCCGGTCAGCGCCCTGGATGTGTCCATCCAGGCCCAGATCCTGAACCTGCTTAAGAACCTGCAGAAGGAGCTTGACCTAACCAGCATATTCATCGGCCATGGACTGGGCGCTGTCAATTATGTCAGCGACCGGATCGCGGTCATGTATCTGGGCCAGATTGTTGAACTGGCTGACAGCAGGGAACTGTTTGACCATCCCCTCCACCCTTATTCCAAAGCGCTGTTTGATGCAGTGCCCCTGGCTGACCCAAGGACCAGGAAACGACTGGGAGGGGGAGTGATTGAAGGGGAGGCGGAAATCCTGCCGGGGCCGGGAGAGGGATGTCCTTTTTATCCCAGATGCCCCAGGCGCAGCCGGGAGTGTTCGGCGGCCAAGATGGAACTAAGGCCTGCCTCAGAGGGCAGCAGCCATCTTGTATCATGTATCCATGCAGGGCAGGAGGGAGTTGACTGATATGACAAAATATATTATAAAGCGGCTTTTGATAGCCCTTCCAACCCTGATTGGGATCACTATTATTGATTATGCCATCATGTGTTTTGCGGGAAGCCCCCTGGAAATGATGCAGGGAGCGCGTATTTCCCAGGCAGCGGTGGCTGCCAAGGAGGCTGCGCTGGGGCTGGATAAGCCCTTTTATATCCAGTACATCATGTGGCTGGGCCAGCTGCTCCAGGGCAACATGGGATTTTCCATTAAATCCTATGAGGCGGTGAGCAGCATGATCGGAAGCCATCTGGGCCCTACCCTCCTGCTTATGGGGGTATCCCTGATCGTGAGCCTGATCATGTCCGTGCCTGCCGGAATATACAGCGCAATCCACCAGTATTCCAAGGGGGATTATGCCGTGGTCACGGCGTCCTTTTTTGGCAGCAGCATACCTGGTTTTTTCCTGTCCCTGCTGCTGGTTTATATTTTCAACGTGACCTTAGGCATCCTGCCCTCTGGCGGTATGGTTACCCTGGGAACCTCAGGCGGGGCCGGGGATGTGGCGGCCCACATGGTAATGCCGGTGCTGGTGCTGTCCGTATCCATGGCAGGCACCAACATCCGGTACATCCGCAGCGCTGTGTTGGAAATCCTCCAGCAGGATTACCTGCGTACGGCCAGGGCCAAGGGCATCGGAAGACGGTCGGTCATCTACAAGCACGCGCTGCGCAACGCCCTGGTACCCATTGTTACGGTCATAGGGATGCAGATTCCCGTGCTGTTTGGCGGGGCCGTGATTGTGGAACAGCTGTTCTCTTGGCCCGGTCTTGGACTGATGACCATGAGCGCAATCCTTAATCGGGATTACCCGGTCATCATGGGCGTGTGCCTGCTGTCCGCCGTGGTGGTACTGCTTGCCAACCTGGTGACGGATATTGTGTATGCGGTGGTGAACCCGGCCATCCAGTATGACTGACAGACGCCTGATACGGACATGGCGGATGTATTGCTTTAACAGGAGTAGGATAGGGATAAAATGGACAAACACAGAGTAACGACATATGAAGATATAGCAAGAGAAAATTATTGGCAGACCGTGTGGCGCAGGTTCCGCCACCACCGCCTGGCCTGTGTGAGCCTGGCAGTGCTGGCAGTTATCTGTACCGCAGCCATACTGGCGCCCGTCATAGCGCCCTATGACCCGGAAGAGATAGCCGGTCCCTTTGGGGCGGCGCCCAGTTTTAAGTTTATCCTGGGCACGGACCAGATTGGGCGGGATATGTTAAGCCGCCTGCTCTACGCCACCCGTATCTCCCTTCTGGTGGGCGTCCTGGCAACAGCCATCTCCACTGCAATCGGTGTGATATTGGGGCTGCTGGGCGGTTATTTTGGCGGGTGGCTGGACATAGCCATCATGCGGTTTACGGATATGGTGATGTCATTTCCCTATATCCTTCTGGTACTGGTGGCGGCAGCCATCTTTGAACCCGGTTTGTGGAGCATCATCCTGATACTCGGGTTTGTGGACTGGCCGGGCATAGCACGTCTGGTCAGGGGCAATGTATTAAGCCTGCGGGAAACCAATTTCGTGAAAAGCAGTATTGTGGCCGGCATGCCGGTGCGGCATATCCTGTTTTCCGATATCCTGCCTAACACAGTGGCCCCCATCCTGGTATATGCGACCTCGGTCATGGCGCTGTCCATGCTGGACGAGGCGTCCTTAAGTTTTCTCGGCATGGGCGTACAGCCCCCGGCAGCCAGTCTGGGCAATATGTTAAACAGCGCCCAGTCCATGACCGTGCTGACGAAGCAGCCATGGCTGTGGCTGCCTCCGGGCCTTTTGATTGTCATCCTGGTGGTTGCCATTAACTTTGTGGGGGATGCCCTCAGGGATGCCCTTGACCCGTCCGCTGTCATGACCATAAAAAAGGCGGGAACCGCGGTTCCGGGAGATGAAAAAGAAGATGGGAAAGGCAGCCATGCAGAAAAAGGAGAAGGTGCGGTATGAGCCATTATATAGAAAAAACACATGTAATCCATTCATTTTCCCCGGACCACCGGCCTGTGTGCCGGGTGAAGGCCGGGGATACCATTGTATTTGAGACATACGACTGCCATATGGGCCAGCTCCTTTTGGAAGGTTCGGATTTTGCCCATGTGGACCACAGGCTGGCCAATCCGGCCACCGGACCCATATATATAGAAGAAGCGTGTCCCGGCGACATGGTTTTGGTGGAGATACTGGACATAGATTTGGACCAGGTGGGGATCCTGGACAAAGGACCCACAGGAGGCGCGCTTAAGGGGCATTTCCCTGAGTATGTGATCCGGCGCCTGCCTGTAAAGGATGGAACCATATTATACGGGGAGCTGGAAATACCGGTCCGTCCCATGGTCGGGGTAATCGGCACCGCGCCGCGCCGCGGGGAGGAGAGCACACTGACCGCAAAGGACCACGGCGGCAACATGGATTGTACCAGCATTGCCCCGGGTGCGGTGCTTTACCTGCCTGTGAATGTGCCCGGGGCCCTTCTAGCCATGGGGGACCTGCATGCAATCATGGGAGATGGGGAATGCGGCAACTGCGGCGTGGAAATCGGAGGAAGGGTCACGGTGCGGGTGGATGTGTTAAAGTCACCGGATCTTCCGTGGCCCCTTGTGGAACTGGCGGACCGGTGGATTGTGATTTCCTCCGGGGAAACCGTGGACAGGGCCTGTGCACAGGCGGCGGAGCAGATGTTTATGTTCCTCACCGCTAAGGCGGGGCTGTCCCCTCTGGATGCAGGAATGTATATTGATATGTTCGGCAACCTGGTGGTCTGTCAGATTGTCAATCCATATAAGACCGTGCGTCTGGAGATGCCCAAGTGGCCTTTGGAGCAGAAGGGCTTTTATGGATTCGGCAGCAAGGCGCAGGAGGACTGCTTATGACCATTCATCAGATAGAGTGTTTCCTGGAAGCTGCCAAGACCCTTAACTTTACCGAGGCGGCCAGCAGGCTCTATATATCACAGCAGGGCTTAAGCAGGCAGATTGCTTCGCTGGAAAAGGAGCTGGAGCTGCGCCTGTTTGACAGGACCACAAGGGATGTGCGACTTACCAGAAGCGGCGAACTGCTGCTCTGGAGGTGGAAGGATATTCCTGCGGAAATAAAGGATTCCGTGGATATGGCCAGGGAAGAAGGCGAGCGGGCAAAAAGCAGGATTAACCTGGCAGTGGTGGGGATGAACGGCATCATAGAGAGGGCGGGAAGCCTTCTGGCCGACTATATGGCCATTGACCCCGACACGGAATTTGAGATAAATGAATTTACCTGCATCAAGGATATGACCAATGGCAATCCGGACCTGATGATGACGGTCAGCTTCCTGCCCACCCATGAACAGCTGAGGGAGCGCTACGGGGTGCTGTGCATTGGTAAACTCCCTCTGTATTATGTGCTGTCCAGGAAGAATCCCCTGGCAGAAAAGGAAACAATAACCATTGAGGACTTTAAGGGGGAAACCATGCTCTGCCTGTACAAGAATTTTTTTGCAGGCGCCGAGATGCAGCTGTTCGAACTGTTGTCAAGACAGGAGCATATCCTTCAGAAAGCCCGTTTTTTTGAAAACGTCAACAGCCTGGAGCTGGCGTTGATAGCAAATGAGGGGATTCATATCGGCTTTAAGGAGTTCTACCATAACTATGGGGAGCGCCTGAAAATGTTCCCTCTTCCCAATAAGGAAAACCAGGTCAGCGCCAACGTGATTGTGGTATGGCGTAAAGAGAATGAGAAGAGATTTGAAAATTTTATTAAATATCTGAAAAAACTTTATAATTAACAACTTGCTGTTGTTAATTATCCGTATTTTGATGTTAGACAAAAATGGGTATAACTGTCTAAAATACTAGATGGTTGGTCTTATATATAAAGAGAGCTTATATGGGGAAGGGCGCTGGCGGCAGACGCCCATTTCCCTTGTTTTTTTCTAACATTAAGCAGCATCTCAAAATAATAAAGGATATGAAAGGAAAGAGGAGAAGATGAAAAAGGCAAAGACACGCATTATCTGGGGAATCATTATTGTAATCATAGCAGTAATCCTGATTGCCCGCATCGTGAAAAAGGAAGAGCCTGTTGCCCCCACCCCGGACCCGGTAGTTACGGCTCAGACCCCGTTCATGGGGGATATTGAACTGACAACGGATCTGGTAGGCACCATCGAACCCGCGGATATTGTATACATATATCCGAAGGCTGGCGGTGATGTGACAGCAGTGAATGTTAAGGCTGGAGATACAATTGCAGCCGGGCAGGTACTTGTGGAGATTGATACAAAGCAGGTGGCATCAGCCAAGAACGCCATGGATACCGCTAAGGTTGCATGGGATGACGCCGTCTCTACATTAAACCGTATGGCGCCCCTCCATGCCTCCGGTTTTGTATCTGACAAGGAGTTTGAGGGATATCAGACAGCGGCTGAGGCAAAGCGCCTGCAGTATGAGGCTGCCAAGATCGGTTATGACAACCAGATGGAATTCAGCCACGTCACATCCCCTATCAGCGGACGGGTGGAACAGCTGAACGTGGAAGTCCATGACAGTGTGGGAACCTCTGGGCAGCTGTGTGTGATTGCAGGCGATGGAGGCAATAATGTGACCTTCTATGTGACTGAGAAGGTTAAGAATAACCTTAGTACAGGCACACCTGTAACAATTACAAAAGAAGGGACCCAGTACGGCGGCAGCGTGATTGAGGTCAACAACATGGCCGAGGCTTCCATTGGCCTGTTTAAGGTAAAGGCCTCTGTGGAGGATAATGAAACCATGGCGCCCGGAACCAGTGTGGAAATCAAGGTTCCCTCAGCAACCGAAAAGAATGTAATGCTGATTCCTACCCATTGTGTATACTACAAGGCAGGGGACGCATATGTCTATACATACGACCAGTCCCAGGCCGTCATCCATGAGGTTCCTGTGGAAGTGGGTATATTTGATAAGGACAATATTGTTGTGACCTCAGGGCTTACCCTGGATGACATGGTACTAACCACATGGACTTCCGAGCTTAAGGAAGGAACCAAGGTGACCCTGGATACAGGCGCAGTGAGTGAGGACAGCCAGACAGGTGAACCTGAAAGTCCAGCCGCAGACCAAAGTGAAGCACAGTAGAAGGAGGCAGGAAAATGGGCTTAACGAAACTCGTCTTAAAAAGACCGGTCAGTACGGTTCTTGCAATCCTGTGCCTGATTGTGTTCGGCTTATCCTCTGTGATGAAATCACCGTTGGAATTAATGCCGGATATGAACATGTCCATGATGATTGTTATGACTGTCTATCCCGGAGCCAGCCCTGATGATGTAAATGAGCTGGTTACAAAACCCATTGAGGACAGGGCCAGTACACTAAGCGGTCTGGATACCATATCCTCACAGTCAAAAGAGAATATGTCCATTGTAATGTTAAAGTATGATTACGGCACGGATATGAACGATGCCTATGATGACCTTAAGAAGCAGATGGACCTTGCAAAGACGGAACTTCCTGATGATGCGGAAGACCCTATCATGCTGGAACTGAACACCAGCTTAAAGCCGAATGTAATCATGGCTGTCAGCCACGGCGAGGACGATGACCTTTATAACTATGTCAATAATAATATCGTACCTGAGTTTGAGAAGCTGTCCTCTGTGGCAGAGGTATCCCTTGCAGGCGGCGTACAGAAGTACATCAAGGTGGAACTGCTGCCTGAGAAGCTGAAGCAGTACGGCGTTACCATGAACTCCATTGCAGGCGATATCACCGGCGCGGACCTTACATATCCCGCGGGCAACACGGAGGTGGGCGACCAGAAGCTGGCCGTGTCCACGGAGCAGCCCTTTGAGACCATGGAAAGCCTCAATGACATCCCCCTTACGGTGAATGGCAGCCAGACCGTATATTTAAGCGACGTGGCCAACATATACATGGGCGCGGACGACATTGAGAGTATTGCACGTTACAAGGCGGAGAACGGGGTGCCGGAAGATATCGTGGCCCTGACCATCAGTAAGCAGCAGGATGCGGCCACCCTTACCGTGTCAAAGGATGTGAGCAAGGTGGTGGACCAGCTTACAAAGCTGGATCCCACTCTTCAGATTACAGTGGTAAATGATGATAAGGACTCCATCATGTCCTCCCTAAGTTCTGTAATTGAGACCATGATTATGGCTGTTATCATTTCCATGATCATCATATGGCTGTTCTTCGGGGACCTGAAGGCCTCGCTGATTGTAGGAAGTTCCATCCCTGTGTCTATCCTGGCCTCCCTGATACTCATGCAGCTCATGGGCTTCAGCCTGAACGTCATCACCCTGAGCGCCCTGGTGTTGGGCGTGGGTATGATGGTGGATAACTCCACGGTTGTGCTGGAGAGCTGCTTCAGGGCCACGGATGATACGGGCTTCAGGGAATTTTCAAAGGCAGCGCTCAACGGAACCGGGGTTGTGTACCAGTCGGTCATCGGCTCCACGCTGACCACCTGCGTGGTGTTCCTGCCCCTGGCCATGCTGGGCGGCATGACAGGCATGATGTTCCGGCCCCTGGGCTTTACCATCGTATTCTGTATGACGGCCTCCCTGATATCCGCTATTACGGTAGTGCCCTTATGTTACATGATATACAAACCAATTGAGAAGAAGACAGCGCCGTTATCAAGGCCGGTTGAAAAAATGCAGGAAGCTTACCGGACCATCATGAGAAGCCTTCTTAAAAAGCGCGGCCTTGTCATGCTGGCATCTGTACTGCTGCTGTTATTCTCATTCTTCCTTGCCAGGTTCCTGAGGATGGAGCTTATGGCTGAGGATGACCAGGGCCAAATCACCATCACGGCGGAAGTTAAGCCGGGCATGGAGATTGACAAGGTGGATGGGATCATGAAGCAGGTGGAAGGAATCATTTCCCAGCAGCCTGATGTGGAATCCTACTTCACCATGGCAGGAAGCTCAGGCCTTAGCATGAGTTCCGACCCCAATATAACCGTGTATCTTAAAAAGGACAGGAAGATGGAAACGGATGAGGTTGTCAAGCTGTGGAAACAGCAGCTGGCAGGCATCTCCGATACCAACATAACGGTTGAGGCCTACTCCCAGGTAAGCGCCATGATGGGCTCTGAGAGTGATTATACGGTTGAACTTCAGAGCACCAACTACGATGACCTGAAAGCGGTCAGCGATGACATTGCCCAGAAGCTGAGCCAGCGGCCTGAACTGACCAAGGTGCATTCATCCCTGGAGAACGCGGCTTCCGTTGTAAAAGTTACGGTGAACCCCATCAAAGCCAGGGCGGCAGGCCTGTCGCCGGCGCAGATCGGCGGTACCCTCAACAATATGTTAAGCGGCGTGACCCCAACTACCATGAACATCAACGGCGACGATATTGATGTTAAGGTGGAGTATCCCAAGGACCGTTACCGTTCCCTGGACCAGGTGGAAAGTGTTACGCTCCAGACCCCAAGCGGCAGGTCCGTGGCCCTGACAGATGTGGCGGATATCCGTTTCGCGGACAGCCCGGCATCCATTACAAGGCAGGATAAACAGTACCGTGTGACGGTGAGCGGCATCTACACGGAGAACTCCAATAAGAATACAAAGACCCAGCTGATGGACGAAGTGGTAAAACCCAATGTAGGCGGCACGGTGTCCATTGCCCAGAATGCCCAGGAAGAATCCATGGCAACTGAGTTCAGTGCGCTGTTCCAGGCCATTGGACTGGCAATCTTCCTTGTATTCGTAGTCATGGCGGCCCAGTTTGAGTCACCCAAGTTCTCCATCATGGTCATGACCACCATCCCGTTCTGCCTCATAGGCGCCTTCGGCCTTCTGTGGCTGGCGGACAGCGCCATCAGCATGACATCGCTTTTGGGCTTTTTGATGCTGGTAGGTACGGTTGTTAACAACGGTATCCTTTATGTGGATACGGTGAACCAGTACAGGAGGGAGATGGACCTGAATACGGCCCTTGTGGAAGCAGGAGCCACCCGTCTGAGGCCTATCCTCATGACCACCCTGACCACGGTGGTGGCCATGGTGCCCATGGCGCTGGCATTGGGGGACAGCGGTTCCACAACCCAGGGACTTGCGCTTGTTAACATCGGCGGCCTGACCGCTTCCACCATATTGTCCCTGCTGATGCTTCCTGCATATTACAGCCTGATGAACGGCGGCGGGAAGAAACGGGTGATTATATCAGATTAAATGGCGTTAAGAAGATGTTAAAAATTTACTATTTGCAAAACTGAAAAATAGTGGTATCATAAGAACAAATGTGGCTGCAGCAGAGAGGTCAACCGCCCCTTTGACCTGCAGCCTATTTTGGTATAAGGAATTGTTATTTTCATAACAATTCGGAAGGTGCAGAATGGGTAGGAATATGGAAGTCTTTTGACGTTTTTTGTACGATATACAAAATTTTTTAGAAATCCTAAAAATTTTTCATGAAAAAGTAAGAAAGTGGATTGATAATTTTTTAGTCATGGGTTATAATCTATTCATATTGTACAAAAATAATAGGAAAGGTGTGGACAAATACTATTAACTTGTCATTTTATAGTTGAAACGTATTTGCCATAGTATTCCTACAGGCTTATCTGCACAGACTATTTACATATACCGGAGATAAGCATGGAGGAATTCCGGGAAGGAAAGGGGGATTTGGATTGGCCCAGGAGACAATTGATGCGATCCGGCAGGCAGAGGCAGCTGCCGAAGCAGCTGAAAAGGACGCGGTAAAACAGGCGGAAGCAATTGTGGCGGAGGCAAAGGCCCAGGGCGTGCAGTTAAAGGCAGACATGACAAGTGCTGCCAGGGAAGCTGCGGCGCGGGCCGAAGAAGACGCAAAGGCTCAAGGTGAGCAGATGATGCAGGCTGCGCAGGCAGAGGAAGTAAAGGAATTGGAAAATCTGCGCAGCGCCGTGGCCGCGAAACAGGATCAGGCAGTCAAGGTTATCTTATCAGAACTGCTGTAAGGTGAGTCCACGGTAAAAATCGTGGAAAGGTAAGGAAGTTCCACGATAAAAGCCATCGTGGAAAGGTAAGGAAGGAGGCGCTTAGGGTTGGCAGTAGTGCCCATGAAAAAAGTGCTGATCTGCGGACTGAAAAAGGACCGCAAGGGCACCCTTGAGCTTCTGCAGCGCCAAGGGGTACTTGAAATCAGCAATGTGCTGCAGGAAGATGATATGTTCAGGAAAATGGATGTAACGTCTTCCAAAACCGTATTTGAACGCAATGCCATCATAGCGGAACAGGCCGTCGGTATTCTGGATAAATATGCGCCGGAAGACAAGGGCATGCTTGACTCATTCGCAGGCAGGGAAATCCTGACCGTGGAGCAATATGAGGCCAATGCAGGCCAGCATGATGAGACCATGAAGAAAGCCTACCGCTTACAGGAACTTGCAAAACAGATTGGCGAGAACAGTGCCGTCATCCCGAAGCTGGAACAGCAGATGGAAGCACTGGCGCCATGGAAGTCCTTTGATCTGCCCCTTGACTTTAAAGGGACGAAGAAATCCGTGGCATTCATCGGCTCCATCCAGGAAGAAATCTCACTGGAACAGCTGAGGGAACAGCTGGGCGCGCTTGCGCCTGAGGCCGAGACAATTGACCTTAACATTGTCAGTTCATCCAAGGAACAGACCTGTCTTTTCATTGTGTGCGCCAAAGGGGACGCGGATGCAGTGGAAGACGCGTTAAAGAAGCTGAATTTTGTGAAGCCGCCCCTCAGCTCCCTGGTGCCTGCCAAACGGCAGCAGCAGCTGGAGGAGGAACTTTCCAAGGTAAAGGCTGAGATTGCAGGAGCCGAGAAGGCAATCGCCGACATGGCGCCTGACCGGGACTCCATCAAGTTCGTAATGGATTACTATACCATGCGGGCCGAGAAGTACGGGGTGTTAAATGGTCTGGTACAGTCCAGAAGGGTATTCCTTATCACGGGATATGTTTCCGTGGAGGCGGCCCCCGCGCTTGAAAAGCTGCTTCAGGATAAGTATGAGGTGGTAATTGAATTTTCCGAACCGGAAGAAAAGGACGACGTGCCCGTGGTGCTGCGCAACAACAAGTTTGCACAACCCGTGGAGGGAGTCATTGAAAGCTACAGCCTTCCGGGCCAGGGCGAGATTGACCCGTCCATGGTGGTGGCGTGCTTCTACTATGTGCTTTTTGGGCTGATGCTGTCTGATGCGGCTTACGGGCTCATCATGATTGCAGGAACCGCATACTGTCTGACCAAGTATAAGAACATGGAAGACGGGATGAGGAAGTTCATGAAGATGTTCATGTACTGCGGTATTTCCACCGCGTTCTGGGGCTTTATGTTCGGAAGCTTTTTCGGGGATGCGGTCAATGTGATTGCAACCACATTTTTCAACAGGCCGGACATCAGGCTGGCGCCTATCTGGTTTGAGCCGGTAAGCCTGCCCATGAAGATGCTGGTGTTTGCATTCCTGATTGGCATCATCCATCTTTTTACAGGTCTTGGGATTAAATTCTATACCTGTGTCAGGAACGGAAGCCTGAAGGACGGTATCTATGATGCCGTATTCTGGTATATGCTGGTGGGCGGCGGTATTGTTTACCTGCTGACCATGTCCATGTTCACCGATATGCTGGGCTTAAGCTTCACCCTTCCGGCGGCGGCAGGAACCGTGGCAGCCGTTCTGGCGGTGATTGGCCTGGTCGGAATTGTACTTACCAGCGGACGGGAATCAAGAAGCTGGTTCAAGCGTATCCTGAAAGGCCTTTACGGGGCGTATGGGGTCACCTCATACCTGAGTGATATCCTTTCCTATTCCCGTCTTCTGGCCCTGGGGCTTGCTACCAGCGTCATCTCCACCGTATTCAACAAGATGGGAAGCATGGTGGGAGGAACCATTCCGGGAGCAATCGTATTCATCCTGGTATTCTTAATCGGACACAGCCTGAACCTGGCAATCAACGCGCTGGGCGCTTATGTCCATACAAACCGTCTGCAGTTTGTGGAATTTTTCGGAAAGTTTTATGAGGGAGGCGGAAGGAAATTTGAACCCTTCGCCATTCACACCAAATATTATAAAGTCAAGGAGGACATTTAGTTATGGAGAATATGGGAGTTGTTTTAGCGTTATTAGGAGCAGTTCTGGCAGCACTTTTTGCAGGGATCGGTTCTGCTATCGGAGTTGGCATCGCAGGTGAGGCTGCTGCCGGAGTTGTAACAGAAGACCCCAACAAGTTCAGTAAGGTTCTGGTATTACAGCTGCTTCCTGGTACACAGGGTATCTACGGCCTGCTGATCGGTTTCATCACCCTGACACAGATCGGTATCATGGGCGGAAGCTCCGACATTTCCGTAGCTAAGGGATTTTTATACCTGGCTGCCTGCCTTCCAATGGCATTCGTTGGTTTATATTCAGCCATCAAGCAGGGCAAGGCCGCTGTTGCAAGTATTGGTTTAGTTGCTAAGAAACCGGACCAGTTTGGTAAGGCAATGATCTTCCCGGCCATGGTTGAGACCTACGCCATCCTGGCACTGCTGATCTCCATTCTTGCTATCTTCGGTATTGCAGGCGTTAATGCGTAAGCAGCGTACGGATATCAGGAGAGAATCAGGAAAGGAGAACATGGCATGGCGGGATTAGATAAAATCATCAGCCAGATAAAAGAAGAATCCCAGGAAGCGGCAGCCCGCACCCTGGCAGGGGCCAGGGATGAGGCAGATAAGGTCCTGGCAGCTGCCCGTAAGGAAGCGGAAAGCGAGTGCGCCGACATTGAAAGGCGTTCCAGGCAGTCCGTTGCCAACATCCTGGAAAGGGGGCAGTCCGCTGCCGACCTTAAGAAACGCGGAAGTATCCTGGCCGAGAAGCAGAAGCTGATTGGCGACACCATTGAGAAGGCGAAAGCAGAACTTAAGGGAATGGATACGGATGCCTACTTTGACATGATTCTTAAACTGGCTGTCAAATCCGCACAGAACGGTAAGGGCGAGCTTCTGTTTTCAGCAAAAGACCTTGCCCGGGTTCCGGAAGGATTTGAGGACAGACTTAATGCAGCGTTAAAGGATAAGGACGCGGCCCTGCACATTTCCAAAGACACCAGGGATATTGATGCCGGATTTGTGCTGACCTACGGCGGGATCGAGGAGAACTGCTCCATCAACGCAATCTTTGATTCAGCCCACGAATTATTGCAGGATAAGGTGCAGGAAATTCTTTTTTCATGAACGGAGGAACGATTTAAATGGCAGACAAACAATATGTTTATGCAGTAGCCCGTATCCGTTCCAAAGAATTGTCCCTGCTATCCGGCGCATTTTTAGATCAGCTGACAGCTGCAAAAGACTACGATGAGTGTATCCAGCTTCTCATGGAAAAAGGCTGGGGCGACGACAGCACTGCAAGTGCTGAGGCGCTTCTGGCCCTGGAGCGGGAAAAAACCTGGGGATTGATTTCAGAACTGGTGGAGGATGTGTCCGTATTCGACGTGTTCCTGTACGGCAACGATTACCACAACCTGAAGGCAGCCATCAAGGAGGCGGTCAAGGCGGAACGCACCGGCCATGACTATCCGGGGATTTTCATTGACCAGGGCTCCGTGGATGTGAAGCTGATACGCGACTCCATACAGAACCGGGAATTCCAGAATCTTCCGGAACCCATGAGGGGACCGGCGGAGGAGGCGTATAAGGCGCTTCTGCACACCCAGGACGGACAGCTTTGCGACATCATCATTGACAAAGCGGCCCTGGATGCGATTTATCATGCCGGTAAATCATCCGGCAATGAGTTCCTGAAGCTTTATGCGGAGCTGACAGTGGCAGCGGCAGATATAAAGACAGCGGTGCGGGCATCCCGTACCGGTAAGGACAGGGCATTTTTGGAACAGGCGCTGGCGCCTTGTGATACCTTGGATATAACACGCCTGGCCCAGGCGGCCATAGAAGGAGTGGATGCCATCGGCATTTACCTGGAATCCACCACCTATGCAGACGCGGTAGAGGAACTTCGCCGCTCACCTTCAGCCTTTGAACGGTGGTGCGACAATCTGATGATCCGCAAGATTAAGCCTCAGCAGTACAGTCCCTTTGGGCTTGGGCCGCTGGCAGCTTATATTCTGGCGCGTGAGAACGAAATCAAGTCAGTTCGGATCGTACTTTCCGGGAAACTCAACCATCTTCCCGAAGAGTCCATCCGGGAAAGGGTAAGGGAGATGTATGTATAAGATTGCAGTGATGGGCGACCGGGACAGTATCTACGGTTTCGCAGCCCTGGGTCTGGAACCATTTCCCCTGACAGACCCGGTGGTGGCAGGAAAGAAATTAAGGGAGCTGGGAGAAAGCGGGTATGCCGTGATTTATATCACGGAAGCCCTGGCAGCCCAGGTTGAACCGGAGATTGACCGCTTCCGTGAAGCTGACCTTCCGGCCATCATACTGATTCCAGGCGTGTCCGGCAACACGGGCAGGGGAATCATGGCAGTGAAGAAGTCAGTAGAGCAGGCAGTTGGCTCTGATATAATATTTAACGGGCAGTAGCGCCCCATTGACGGGTGTCTGGTGCTCTTGACGAGGAGGTAAAAGATGAGCAAAGGCGTAATCAAAAAAGTGGCAGGTCCCCTGGTTATCGCAGAGGGCATGCGCGACGCCAACATGTTCGACGTTGTACGCGTTAGCGACCAGCGTTTGATTGGTGAAATCATAGAGATTCATGGCGACAAGGCTTCGGTCCAGGTTTATGAGGAAACCTCCGGACTGGGACCAGGGGAGCCTGTGGAATCCACAGGCGTACCCATGAGCGTTGAGCTGGGGCCTGGCCTGATTGGAAGTATATATGACGGTATCCAGCGTCCCCTGGATGCAATCATGGAGAAGACAGGCGGAAACCTGTTGAACCGCGGAGTGGAGGTTCCCTCCCTGAAGCGTGAGAAGAAGTGGACCTTTGTGCCTTCAGTCAATGTGGGCGACAAGGTGGGCAGCGGCGATATCATCGGTACGGTACAGGAGACGGATGTGGTACGGCAGAGGATCATGATTCCTGTCGGCATCGAAGGCACCCTGACCTATATCAGCGGCGGCGAGTACACGGTAACGGATACGGTTGCTGTGGTGACCGATGAGAAGGGACAGGAGCATCCCGTTGGCCTGATGCAGAAATGGCCGGTACGTAAGGGCCGTCCTTACCAGAGGAAGCTGTCCCCTGACATGCCCCTTGTAACAGGACAGAGGGTCATCGACTGTCTGTTCCCTATCGCAAAGGGCGGTGTTGCGGCTGTTCCCGGACCATTCGGTTCAGGCAAGACGGTTGTACAGCACCAGCTTGCCAAGTGGGCTGATGCGGATATCGTGGTTTACATTGGCTGCGGCGAGCGCGGCAACGAGATGACGGATGTTCTGAACGAGTTCCCGGAACTGAAGGATCCAAAGACAGGCAAGTCCCTGATGGAACGTACGGTCCTGATTGCCAATACCTCGGATATGCCGGTTGCTGCACGTGAGGCATCCATCTATACGGGTATCACCATTGCCGAGTATTTCCGTGACATGGGTTATTCCGTGGCCCTGATGGCAGACTCCACATCCCGTTGGGCGGAGGCACTGCGTGAGATGTCGGGACGTCTGGAGGAAATGCCTGGTGAGGAAGGTTACCCCGCATACCTGGGTTCCCGTCTGGCACAGTTCTATGAGCGTGCGGGACGCGTGATTTCCCTGGGCAAGGATAACCGCGAGGGCGCGCTTTCCGTAATCGGCGCAGTATCCCCTGCAGGCGGCGATATTTCCGAGCCGGTCACACAGGCAACCCTGCGTATCGTTAAGGTATTCTGGAGCCTGGACGCCGACCTGGCATACAAGAGACATTTCCCGGCCATCAACTGGCTGACCAGCTATTCCCTGTACGTGGACACCATGGAAAAATGGTTCAACGCAGAGGTGGAAAGCGACTGGACCGAGCTTCGCGCCCGTCTCATGCGCCTGCTCCAGGAAGAGTCTGAGTTAAATGAAATCGTACAGCTGGTCGGTATGGACGCCCTGTCCGCGCCTGACCGCCTGAAACTGGAGGCAGCCCGTTCCATCCGTGAGGACTTCCTGCACCAGAACGCGTTCCATGAGATTGATACCTTTACATCCCTGAAGAAGCAGCACATGATGATGATGCTTATGATGGCATATTTTGATAAAGCAGGCCAGGCCTTAAGCCAGGGCGTGAACATCGAGCGTCTGGTCAACCTTCCGGTGCGTGAGGCTATCGGACGTTTCAAATACACCGAGGAAGCCGATCTTGACAGCGTTTATGCAGATGTGATCAAGACGCTGGAAGCAGAACTGAGCGATGAGCTGAGCAGAAAGGAGGACTTCTAATGCCCAAGGAATATAGAACAATTGAAGAGGTAGCAGGTCCTATCATGCTGGTCCGCGGCGTACAGGGTGTAACCTATGACGAGATGGGTGAGATTGAACTGGCAAACGGCGAGAAACGCCGCTGCAAGGTCCTGGAGATAGACGGCGGCAACGCCATGGTGCAGCTGTATGAGGCGGCTACCGGTATCAACCTGGATTCCAGCAAGGTGCGTTTCTTAGGCCGTACCATGGAACTGGGCGTGTCCGAGGATATGCTCAGCCGTATGTTTGACGGCATGGGCAAGCCCATTGACGGCGGCCCCGACATCCTGCCTGAAAAGCGTATGGATATCAACGGCCTTCCCATGAATCCGGCAGCCAGAAGCTATCCTGAGGAGTTTATCCAGACCGGCGTCTCTGCCATAGATGGACTGAATACATTGGTCCGCGGACAGAAGCTTCCTATCTTCTCCGCATCCGGTCTGCCCCACGCCAACCTGGCCGCACAGATTGCGCGTCAGGCAAAGGTGCGCGGTACCAGTGAGCCTTTCGCCGTTGTATTCGCGGCCATGGGTATCACCTTTGAGGAGGCAAACTTCTTTATGGAGAGCTTCCGTGAAACAGGTGCCATTGACAGAAGCGTCATGTTCATCAACCTGGCCAATGACCCTGCGGTTGAGCGTATTGCAACACCGCGTATGGCGCTGACCGCGGCAGAATACCTGGCATTTGAGAAGAATATGCACGTGCTGGTTATCCTGACCGATATTACCAACTATGCAGATTCCCTTCGTGAGATTTCCGCTGCGCGTAAGGAAGTTCCCGGGCGCCGCGGTTATCCCGGATATATGTACACCGACCTGGCTTCCCTGTATGAGAGAGCCGGACGCCAGAAGGGCAAGAGCGGTTCCATCACCATGATTCCTATCCTTACCATGCCTGAGGATGACAAGACCCATCCGATTCCTGACCTTACGGGATACATTACCGAGGGACAGATCATCCTGAGCCGTGACTTATACCGCAAGAACGTAACACCGCCAATCGACGTGCTTCCATCCCTTTCACGTCTGAAGGATAAGGGTATCGGCGAAGGCAAGACAAGGGCGGACCATGCCGATGTCATGAACCAGCTGTTTGCAGCCTATGCCCGTGGTAAGGATGCAAAGGAACTGATGGTAATCCTTGGCGAGGCAGCCCTGACTGACATGGATAAGCTGTATGCCAAGTTTGCAGATGAGTTTGAAAAAGAATACGTATCCCAGGGCTACTATGCTGACCGTGACATTGAGGAAACCATGGAAATCGGCTGGAAGCTGCTGCGCATCCTTCCAAGGAGCGAGCTGAAACGTATCAAGGACAAATTCCTTGACCTTTACTATGATGCAAAATAACCAGCAGTCAGAAAGGAAGTTGACATAACATGGGTGCAAAACATGTGAATCCCACCCGTATGGAGCTTACCCGTCTCAAGAAAAAGCTGGCGACGGCAATCAGGGGACACAAGCTCCTTAAGGATAAGCGGGATGAATTGATGCGTCAGTTCCTGGACCTGGTGCGTGAGAACAAAGCTCTTCGTGAAAAGGTAGAGGCAGGCATTGCGGCGGCCAACCAGAATTTTGTGCTGGCCCGCTCCGGCATGACAGACGAAGCCCTGAATGTGGCCCTGATGGCTCCCAAGCAGGAGGTTTATCTGGAATCCGAGACAAGGAATGTGATGAGCGTGGAGATTCCTGTGTTCAAGTATAAGACCAGGACTTCGGACCCCAATGATATCTATTCCTATGGATTTGCCTTTACCTCCAGCGATCTGGATGATGCGGTGAAAAGCCTGGCAGACCTTCTGCCGGATATGCTGCGCCTGGCCGAGTGTGAAAAGTCCTGCCAGCTCATGGCAGCGGAGATTGAAAAGACCCGCCGCCGTGTAAATGCCCTGGAGCATGTGATGATTCCCCAGACCCAGCAGAATATCCGCTACATCACCATGAAGCTGGATGAAAATGAGCGCAGTTCCCAGACAAGGCTTATGAAGGTTAAGGATATGATGCTCGAAGAAGCCCACCACTACAGCGAAAGGGAAGTGGTCCCTGTGGTGGATGAGGTATGACCGGTATGCAATCCGTACCGGAGTATCAGCCATAAGGCTCAGTGACGGTTTTATGAAAGGTTAATAAAACTTTCATAAAAACCCCCGCAATGCCGGGTGGACAGAAGATAATAAATATGATAGAGTAAATTCCAGGTAATGGTATGAAAGCCATTGCCTGGATTTATTATTTTAGGGAAGCCCGGACAGCCGAGCTTTTTTTGTCACTGCAGATTGTAAATCATGATACTGGATACTGAAACCAGGGTGTGTTTAATAATTGCTTTCCATCCGCTGTGTGTCCCGGTATGTGGCAGATTTGGGCCAAATGAAGGACGCACATCTGGCGGAAAGCAATTTTCAGACACGCTCTAGGGCACTGGCTGCGCCGGAACGGACATGGCGCGGTTTGGAATGATGGGAGGAAATCTATATGAGGAAACCGTATTTTATGGTAAATAGGAAATCAGCGGTCAGGATGGGGGCGGTACTGTCCCTGACCATATGTATGGCCCTTCAGACTGCGGGATGCAGTTCTGCGGGCAAAGGTGGGGAACAGACAACGGCTGCGCAGGCGGATGGGGATGTGAAGGAAGCAGCAGGCACAACGGCAGGAAATCCAGGAGACGGGCAGACCGGCGGGGCTGCAGGGAAAGCCGCGGCAGATAAGGATAAGACGGATGCTGGCCAGGATGCCGGTGAGGCAGCCAAAGACAAAGCGCCGGAAGGCGCCGGACAGACAGACGGTGAGGCAGCGGCAGGTGAGACCCGGCCAGACGCCGGTGAGGCAGCGGCGGATGAAGCCCAGGCAGACGCCGGTCAGGGCGAGGGCGACAGCGGTATCGAGGCCCAGCCAGGCGTGCCTTTAAAGGCAGGCAATAAGGCGCCTGACTTCACGGCAGAGCTGATTGACGGTTCCAGCCTCGCGCTCTCGGACCTGAAAGGCAAGCCTGTCATCATTAATTTCTGGGCAACCTGGTGCGGACCATGTGTCAGGGAGATGCCTGCATTTGAGCGTCTAAAAGAGGACTTTGGGGATGAAATAGGCATTATTGCAGTGAACTGCGGGGATGATGCTGATACGGTAAAGGATTTTGTGGACGAGAACGGATACACCTTCCCGGTGGCGCTGGATGAAAATTATGAGGTAGCCATGCTCTATCCATCCAATTCCATACCATATACCGTGGTTCTTGACGCCAATGGCAAGATTACCCATGTATCAACAGGCGCATATGACGCAGATACCATGTACGACAGGTATAAAGAGGCGCTGGGGTTATAAGGATACAGGGATATCAGGGCGTGTCAGGGATGGGATGGATGATTAGCCAATACGTGTCCTATCAGCCAGTACGTGTCCTATCAGCCAGGACACGTACTATCAGCCAGGGCACGTACTATCAGACAGGACACGTACTATCAGACAGGGCACGTCCTGGCTATGGAGACACGTGAAAAGGAGGTTTGTCCCATATGAGGCATATGACAAGACAGAATAAAATAGCTGTCCTGCTTCTTTTTCTGGGAATCATATTCCTGTGCACCGGATTGTACCAGGGCGGATATCAGGATACCCTGCACAAGGCCATACGGGTATGCCTGGAATGCATAGGAATCGGATGAAAGGATGAGGACCATGAAAAGGCGGCTGATACAGCTTTGTTCTGCATTACTATATAACCTGAACCTGAAGGGATTTGCCCAGGTATCCATCTACCAGGGCAAGGCCAAGGGCTTATGCGTGCCTGGGCTTAACTGCTACTCATGTCCAGGCGCGGTGGGTTCATGCCCGCTGGGAACGCTTCAGAACTCCCTGGCGGCATTGGACCGGAAGATACCCTTTTATATACTGGGGGTGCTGCTGCTTCTTGGGGTCACGCTGGGAAGGACCATATGCGGTTTCCTGTGCCCCTTCGGGCTTGTGCAGGAACTGCTTTATAAAATTCCTGTCCCCAAACTTAAGAAGAGCCGGTTTACCCGGGTATTATCCAAATTGAAGTACATGATACTGATTGTATTTGTAATCCTGCTCCCCATTATACTTAAGATGGCCACAAGGCTTCCGGTGCCTGCGTTCTGCAAATACATATGTCCCGCAGGAACCCTGGAAGGCGGTATCCCGCTGGTGCTCCTGGACGAATCGCTGGGCAGCCTTGCAGGGGCGCTGTTTTCCTGGAAAGTGTTTGTGATGGCTGTCATCCTCATCAGCGCATGTTTTATTTACAGAAGCTTCTGCCGTTTCCTCTGCCCTCTTGGGGCAATCTATTCCCTTTTTGCCCCGGTGGCAATGCTGGGGGTAAGGATAGATGAAGGCGCCTGTACCAACTGCGGCAGGTGCGTGCGCACCTGCAGGATGGATATTAGGAATGTTGGGGATATGGAATGTATCCAGTGCGGGGAATGCATGAAGGAATGCAGTGTGGATGCAATCCATTGGAAAAAGCCGTTTCGGTCATGAGAAGAGATTGATTAAACTATAAAATTAAAAAGCTCCTGTGCGGGAAGTTGGCGGCAAAATGCCGTGTTTCCCGTATACAGGAGCTTTTTAGTACATAAGGACTTGCAATATGCTGTAGTATTCCGCCTTTGGCAGGATTTTTATTCTGTTTCCAACAGGATTTTATCCTGCTTCCATCAGGATTTCTTATTCCACTTCCACCAGGACTTCGATTTCACATGCAATCCCCCCGGGAAGTGCATTGGTACCGATGGCGGAACGGGCCGGGCAGCCCGCTTCCTCGCCGAACAGGTCAACAAGCAGGTTGGAAGCGCCGTTTACCACCTGGGGCTGCTGGGTAAAATCATCTGCGCTGTTCACAAAACCCAGCACTTTTACGAAACGTTTGATCTTGTTCAGGTCGCCGGTTTTGGCCTCAATGTTTGCCAGAAGGTTCAGCATGCAGTTATAGGCGGCCTTCTGTCCTTCCTCAACGGTCAGGTCCTTTCCTAATTTGCCGACCACGGTATTGCCGTTTCCTAAGTCAGGGCCGCAGCCTGAGCAGTATAAAAGGTTTGTCCCGAATTCCTGGACCGGTGTATAAACACCGCCCTTTGGCGGCGGCGCGGGAAGGGTGATTCCTTTTTCGTTTAATTTGTCATATACGTTTGCCATAGTATTATTTCCTTTCAATCAAATGTTTATTTTACGGTTTCTGGCTGTTACTTCCCAAGTATGGCGGATATGTCCCTTTTCCACCACCGGTACGGATGGATACAGGGCGCTTGTGGGGCAGATATGGGTGGGCACCACGAAAAGTTCATCCCCCACCCCGGGGCACTGGTCTTCGTATCCGGGTTCCATGCAAAAGGCCCAATGTTCCTCGCTCTGGAACAGTTCCCTGACATGTTCCATCCCGGCAATGACGCCCCGGGTCCCTTCCGGGTCAGAGGCAATCCCCTTATATCCCAGGTCCAGTGTAAAATGCCCTTTCACCGGACAGCTGATGACCCTGGTCATGATGGCTGCGCCCGGAGTGAACACAAGGTCCGGATACTTCATTGTATACCCATAGTCGTTGACGAAATAGGTACCCGGGGAGAGGTACACCTCATACTGTGTCCTGGGAAAATCCACATAACATGGCATGGAAGGGGAACCGCCCAATACCAGGGTCCTGCAGGAGTAGCCTTTTTCACACAGGCCGCTTGAGATTGCCTGGATCTGGGCAGCGCTTGCGTCTGTTTCCTTCTTGCGCCGGTCAAAGTCATGCTCGGTGCGGTGGCCATCATAACAGTGAAGCCCCATCATGGAGATACCGTCCATCAAAGCGCACTCCATGAAGAATGCACCTGTATCCTGAACCGGTACGCCGGTGCGGTCCATGCCCAGGTTCACATCCACCAGGACATTGGCCCTGAGACCGGCTTTGGAGCATTGCTGCCCAAGGGCGCGTACCTGTCCCTCATTGTCACCCACTGCCCAGAAACAGACCTGGGGGTAGGTTTGCATCAGTTGGATGAAACGGCTGATATTCGGACCTACCAGAGGGTATGCCACAAGGACATGGGCTGCCCCGCAGCTGGCTGCCATCTCTGCTTCCGCTATGGTGGCGCACTTAAAACGGGTTATGCCGGCTTCCATCTGAAGGCGGACCATCTGCGCCATCTTGTGGGTCTTTACATGGGGCCACAGATATCCGGGTCCGCCGGCCAGGTCCACTGCCTTCTTAATATTTTCTTTAATGATATCCAGGTAATAGACCAGGGCCGGGGTGATTACATCCTTGGATTCTTCAAACTTATAATGATTTTCCATAACAACCTCCTTCTCATCTGAACTCGGCAGAACCAGAAACACTGTTCATTATGGTTATAACACAAATTGTTGAAGCTTACAAGGCTAAAAATAAAAATATATGCAAAAAAGCTAGACATAATATGGGGATAAAGAAAAAAGTGCACAAAAAAGTCAAAAAACATATTGACAATTTGTTTAAAGCTTATTACAATGGGGTTAAACAAATTGTTGAACCGTTCAAAAATTTGGCAGAATTCAGAAACAGGTCCAACAATCCTGTGTGACACTATCCATTTATAATACAAAGGAGGAAGAGTATGTTAACAAAGACCCATGCAACATTCTTTATTATTGGATTCATGCTTTATGTGCTTTTAATGATTGTGGTAGGCATTATCTGCAGCAAGGGCAAATCCAAAGGAAAAGATTACCTTACAGGCGGAGGTAAGATGCCCATGTATCTTATTTTTGCCACCATGGGCGCCACCCTTATCGGTACAGGCTCGTCCATCGGGGCAACGGCCAACGGGTTTAAGAATGGTTTTGGCGGTTCTGCCTATGGTATGGGCGCCGCCCTTGGGATCCTGGCCCTGGTACTGGTAGCCAAGAAGTCCAAGCTAAGGGCCAAGAACCTGCTGACCATGGCTGAGGAAGCACAGTTCCATTACAATGGCAATAAGATGGTCAAAGCTGTCATGAGTTTCATGATGTACATCATAGAGGTTGTATGGCTGGGGAACCATATCAATGGAGGGGCTACCTATTTAAGCTATGTAACCGGAATGGACCTGACCACCTCCAAGCTGGTGGCAGTGCTTGCATTTGGAATCTACGTTATCATCGGCGGATATCTGGCGGTTGTATGGACAGACCTAATCCAGCTGACCGTGCTTGTAATCGGATTCATCGCCATCACAGCCATTGCCATTCCCATGGCAGGCGGATGGGGGACCATATCCGGGACCATCACCGAAGCCGGCAAGGCAGGCAACTTAAGCTTTTACGGTGTTGAGTCCATGGGAGGCATGGCGCTGTTCTCACTGATGTTCTCCATTGCCATCCCCTGTCTGGGCACGCCTACATACCGTATGCGTATCTACACGGCCAAGGATGACAAGACCGCAATCCGGGCTTTGAGCCTTTCTGGCTGGCTGCTGTTGATTTTCTCCCTTCTTCCTGCTATTATTGGTATGGCGGCATTTACAATCGCAACCAATACAGGCGCGCAGGCAGTGCTGGAACAGCCGGATTTTGCATTTACCTATATCGCAACCGTTGTGTTAGGACCGGTCCTGGGTCTTATGTTCATGATTTCCGGCCTGTCCGCAACCATGTCCTCCGGTGACTCCGATGCAATCGCAGGAGTAACCATATTGATACAGGACATCTACCCGATCCTCACCGGCCGGCAGCTGGAGGATGAGAAGGTTGGCAAATATTCACGGGTAGCCACCGTGGCAACCCTGCTCCTTGCCTTCTTTGCAACCTTGTTTGCAAAGGATGTCATGAGCTACATCAGCAATGTAATCGGCTCCATCATTCCGGGCGTATCCATTGCCATGCTGTTAGGCGCATGCTGGAAACGCGCCACCTGGCAGGGAGGCATTGCTTCGGTAGGCGTGGGAACCCTGTTCGGCGTCCTGTATCTGGCGGTCCCTGCATTCTCCGGCGCGGTGGCAGGCATTTTCACCGGACCTGCCATTCCTGCAACACTGGTAGCCCTTGCAGCGGAAGTGATTGTTTCCTTATGTACAAAGAAAGAGGAAATGTCTGAAGAGGAAAGACTGGCTCTGGTTGTGGAATCAAGAGGAGCTGTAAAATAAGCATCAGCCGGGCATCGGGATTAAGTCCTGATGCCTTAAGGCTTGAAGGGAGATAGGTTCATGGGGTTTGTAAAAGATAATTTCGAGGTTCTTGACAGTCTGGCAAAGTGTATTGCCATCCAGTTCGGGACGAACTGTGAGGTGGTGCTCCACGACCTGACGCTGCCATATGACCGCACGATCGTGTCCATCTATAACGGCCATGTGACGGGCCGTGAGGTAGGCGGGGGCGGCACCAATGCGGGCCTGGAGATACTGAGGGGGACAGCCATGCCTGAAGACCAGTATGGTTATATCAACTATACAAAGGACGGCAGGACGCTGCGCACCTCCAGCAAGTATTTCATGGGCGAGGATGGCAAAGTAGAGGGAAGCCTCTGCATCAACCTTGATATTACAGGCCTTATGATTGGCGAGGCAGCCATGAGGGCCCTGAGCGGTCAGGGCGCTGAGACAAACACCAAGGAAGTATTCACCGCCAATGTGGACGAGCTTTTGGACACCCTGATGCAGGATGCGGTACAGAGCACCGGCAGGCAGCTGGCCATGCTGACCAAGGAAGACAAGGTGGCAGTGGTCCGCTATCTGGATGAAAAGGGTGCGTTCCTCATTAAGAAATCAGCTGAAAAGGTAGCGGACTTCCTTGGCATCTCCCGGTTTACCGTGTACAATTATCTGAACGAAGGAAATGGGACAAAGGAAAGCGGGGAAGACGGATAATGGCTTCTACATTAATAAAAAACGGATTGGTATACGACGGCCTGGGAAATGCACCCAAAAAGGCTGATATATATATAAAGGATGACAGGATTGAACGGATTGGGGAAACCATCTGCCGGGAAGCGGATCTGGTGGTGGATGCGGCAGGAAGGGCGGTGACGCCCGGATTTATTGACATACACCGCCACTGTGATGCCAAGCCATTTAACAGCCCTGATTTTGGGGATGTCCTGCTGACCCAGGGCATTACAACCACCGTGGTGGGCAACTGCGGCATCTCCATGACGCCGGCCAGCGCGGACCCGGTGCGCGCAAAGGAGATGTATGAATTCGATGAGCCGGTGCTGGGGCCCATTAAGGACAACCGGATCCGCACCTATCATGACTATATGGAAGCGCTGGATAAGACAGGGCTTCCGGTGAACTTTGGGTCCATGATAGGGACCGGGGCAGTGAAGATAACGGTCAAGGGATTTGCCGACACCCCGTTCACGGACAAGGAGATGGCTGAGGCCAGGGCCTTGGTGGAGGATGCCATGAAGGAGGGGGCCGCGGGCGTGTCCGTGGGCATCATGTACCTTCCGGAATGCTACAGTACAACGGATGAGTTTGCCAGGCTGCTGGAGCCGGTGGGACGTTACGGCAGGGTCGTGACCGCCCATATACGGGGGGAGGGCGACAGCATGGTGGACAGCGTGAAGGAAATGATTGAGATTGGCAGGAAGGCAGGCTGCGCCGTGGAAATCAGCCACTTCAAATCCTGCGGCATGGCCAATTGGGGAAAGGATATCCACAGGGCCATCGGGCTGATAGAAGAGGCAAGGGCCAAGGGACAGGATGTGACCTGCGATTTCTATCCATATGAGGGAGGTTCCACTGCCCTGACCACCATGATCCCGCCTGTGTACGTGCAGGGCGACATGAACCGTGCGTTAAAGCGCATGGGCACGCCCGAGGGTATTGCTGAGTTCAGGAAAGCCTGCAGCGTGACCTATGATGACTGGGATAACTTTGCAATCACCCTTGGATGGGACAGGATACTTATATCCGGGGTTGTGAGGAAGCATAATGAAAAGTACCTTGGGATGACCGTGACGGAAGCAGCCAGGACATTTGGGTTTGAGGATGCCGCGGCCTTCGCGGCCTGGCTGATGCACGATGAGGACGGAAGGACCGCCATCATTAACATGAGCATGTGCCAGGAAGACATTGACACGGTGGCCAGGCTTCCCTATTCCGTGGTCATATCGGATTCCATCTATGCGGACACCAATACGCCCCATCCCAGGATGTACGGTGCATTTCCAAAAATCATCCGGGAATATGTAAGGGAGCGGGGCATCCTTACCATGGAACAGGCAGTCATGAAAATGACCTCCCTGCCCGCGGACCGCATGAAGCTTGAAAGACGCGGAAGGCTTGCCGAGGGATGTTATGCGGATGTGAACATATTTGACCCGGCGCGGTTTAGGGACAACGCCACATTCCCTGACCCTGCCAGGATGGCCGAGGGACTGTGGCTCTGCATGGTCAACGGCAATGTTGCTTTAAGGGATGGAAAACCCTTAGGCGGATATTACGGAAGGAATCTTCGCATTAAGAGAAAGTAAAAGGAGGAAGACATGCCTCAGATTGTTACGGTTGGAGAGACAATGGCTGCATTTACCCCTGGTTCCACGGGATTCTTGCGGTATGTGAAAAACTACGAGATGCGGATTGCCGGTGCGGAAAGCAACCTTGCAATCGGCGTATCCAAGCTGGGACACAGCGCCGGATGGATCAGCTGTCTGGGAAAGGATGAGTTTGGGGAGTTTGTCCAAAACAGCATACGGGCAGAGGGAGTGGACACCAGCAGGGTCGTGTTTGACCCTGAGTACAGGACAGGCATCATGTTCAAACAGGTAAGGAACGCATCGGAGACTTCTGTATTTTACTATCGGGAAAATTCAGCAGCCAGCCATATGCGGCCCCAGCTGCTGGACGAGGGATATCTGGCCCAGGCCGATGTCATCCACCTTACCGGGATCACGCCCGTGCTGGGGGACAGCTGCCGGGAGACCGTGCAGGCAGCCATGGATCTGGCGGTGAAGCATGAAAAGCTTATCAGCTTTGACCCCAATATCCGCAGGAAGCTTTGGAAGGGCAGGGACTTTGTCCCGATGCTGCGGGATATGATGTTCAGGGCGCAGATCGTGCTTTTGGGAGCGGATGAGGCAGAGGCGCTGCTGGGGGTATCTGAGGCCCGCAGGGTCATGGACATCCTGTTTGAAAAGGGGCAGGCCAGGTATGTGGCTGTTAAGAACGGCGCCAAGGGAGCCATTGTGGGAGATGGGGACGGACTGACGGAAATCCCGCCGTTTCCATGTGCCAGCATTGATCCGGTGGGCGCGGGCGATGCGTTCAACGCCGCCTTCCTCTGCGGCATCCTGGAAGGAAAGGATGTGGCGGACTGCGGAAGGATGGGCGCTGTGGCTGGCGCCCTTGCAACGGAGACCTATGGGGATACGGAAGGGTATCCCTCCATGGAACAGATGGAAACGGCAATGAAAGGTGAGGACATCATCTACCGGTAAGGAAGCCGGAAAGAAAGGAGAGGGAACCAATGAAACATATTTTGGAGAATAACAGGATTTGTGCAATCATGCGCGGAGTGCCCTTAGGCAAGACGCTGGATTATGCGGACGCCGTGTACCGCGGAGGCGTGCGGATGTTTGAAGTGGCCATGAATTCCGGGGATGCGGCCAGGCAGATTGAGCTTATGAGGAAGCATTTCGGGGACAATGCCTATGTGGGCGCAGGTACTGTAATCAGCGCAAAGCGCTGTGAGGCGGCGAGGGAGGCGGGTGCCCAGTTTTTCCTCACCCCATCGGCAACCACGGGCACCATGGAATTCTGCCGCAGATACGACATCCCTCTTCTTCCCGGCGTGCTTACCCCAACGGATGTGGCCGTGTGCCTGGAGTACGGATATACCATCATGAAGCTGTTTCCGGCAGGGGATATGCCTCCTTCCTATATCAAAAGCCTGAAAGGACCCTTTGACGGCACCGAGTACGTGGCTGTGGGCGGTGTGGACGCAGGTAATATCAAGACCTTCCTGGACAATGGATTTATCGGGGTGGGGATTGGAAGCAACCTGATGCCAAAGGAATATGTGAAAAATGATGCGTGGGATAAAGCATCTGAATATGTAAAAGGGATTGTAGGGTCTATATAGAAAGCCATGAACTTTACATTCCCGGCTGCCGGTGTTACAATAAATTGGACACCGGCATTTTTGACTGCAGAAACAGGCGGGTCGCTGATGAAGGTCTGGAACAGGGCATTTTGCAAAAAAGTCATATAAAAAAGTCCTGTAAAAAACATCCTGGATACAGAGGTAATGACATGGAAACAAAGAGAATTGTTATTAAAGATAGAAAGAACATAAAGGATGAGGAGCTGGCGGAGGCTGCGGCGGTACTCAGAAGCGGGGGCCTTGTGGCTTTCCCCACAGAGACTGTATACGGCCTGGGCGGCAATGCCCTGGATGAAGATGCGGCCAGGAAGATTTATGCTGCCAAGGGGCGCCCCTCCGACAATCCCCTGATTGCCCACATATCATGCGCCGCAGATCTGGCGCCCCTGGTAAAGGAGATACCCGTGGCCGGCAGGAAATTGATGGAAGCCTTCTGGCCCGGTCCGCTGACCATGATATTCCCAAAGAGCGGCAGGGTGCCCTACGGCACCACGGGAGGGCTTGACACAGTGGCTGTCCGCATGCCCGACGACCCGGTGGCTGGACGCCTGATAGCCCTGGCCGGGGTTCCAGTGGCAGCGCCCAGCGCCAATACCTCGGGCCGTCCAAGCCCTACCACGGCAGACCATGTGTGGCAGGACATGAATGGACGCATTAACATGATCATTGACGGAGGGCCGGTGGGAATCGGTGTGGAGTCTACCATTGTGGACGTGTCCTCCCCTGTGCCGTCTGTCCTGCGCCCGGGGGCCATCACCATGGAAATGCTCAGGGAAGTGCTGGGGGAGGTGACCATTGACCCGGCCATACTGGGACCCATGAAGGAAGATATAAGGCCGAAAGCGCCCGGGATGAAGTACCGTCATTATGCGCCGAGAGCAGAGCTTACACTGGTGGAAGCCGCGGAGGATGAAACTGCCGGATATGAAGCTGTCCGTGGACAGGAAAGGGTTGGCTGCGGCGGGCAGATGAGCGGTGGGCAGATGAGAGACGGACAGGTGGAACGCATGGTGGGGAAAGTGAAGGAGCTGGCCCATGAAAAGCTCATCCAGGGCTGCCAGGTGGGTATTATCTGTACGGACGAATCACGGTCTTGCTATACCGAAGGCACGGTCCGCAGCATCGGAGCCAGGAAGAGCCAGGAATCGGTGGCCCATAACCTGTATGCGGTGCTTAGGGAATTTGATGATCTTAAGGTGGAGTATATATTCTCGGAGAGTTTTTCAGAGGATCACCTGGGACAGGCAATCATGAACCGGCTTTCAAAGGCGGCCGGGTATAAGATTGTGCGGGTATGAGATTGCGCGGGTATAAGACTGCGCGGGTATGAGATTGTACAGGTATAAGATTGCCCGGGTATAATATTGTACAGGTATAGATTGCCCGGGTATGAATTGTACGGATTTAAGACCATACGGGTATGGAATGGCCTGTTTATGGTGATACACAAGCTAGGACGGAGCGGACAAGGAGGCAACATGGAAAAACAGACCCTGGGGGAAATTGCAGCCCAGAAGCTTTTAGGAATGATACAGGATAAGGGATACACGGCCGGGGATAAGCTGCCTACGGAGGCAGAACTGGTGGAACGTCTGGGCGTGGGGCGCAACACGGTCCGTGAGGCCCTGCGCATCCTTATGTCCAGGAATATCGTGACCATACGCCAGGGCTCAGGCACCTTCATATCGGATAAGAACGGGGTGGCTGACGATCCGCTGGGATTTTCCATGATAGAGGACAGGCGCAAGCTGACAGAGGATTTAATCCAGATCCGGGTCATGCTGGAACCTCCCATAGCGGCCCTGGCTGCCCAGAACGCCACAGAGGAGGATGTGCGGATTTTAGGGAATATCCTCTTGGAACTGGAAGACTGCATGGAACGGCATGAGGATTATGCGGACAAGGATTCCCAGTTCCATGCCCACATAGCCGGCTGCAGCCACAACCTGGTCATGACCAACCTGGTGCCTGTGATTACAGACGGGGTACGCGTATTTGCCGGCTCTGTCCGGGAGACAGAGTATGACAAGACCAGGGAATCCCACCGGCGGATTTACGAGGCAATCCGTGACCGGAGGCCGGTGGACGCCCAGCAGGCCATGTATTTCCATCTGATGTTTAATGACAACCGGTATAGGGATGAGATGAAATAGGGGGATGTCAAGTGCTTTATGCAAATCCCCCTAAAACATAAGACATCATTTCTGTGAACATGGATTTAAACGCGTGGGAATCCACCTTCAGCGCCACCATGGTTTCTTCGGTCCCGCCGTGGTCCGCCATAAGATTTTCCGTTATCCTTCCAATCACGGGGCCGTCGGTGCACACGGTCAGATGGAAGGGCAGCATGGTGAAAATCTGCGGGCAGCAGGCAGCAGCCACTGCCAGGGGGTCATGAAGGGCGCATCCCTGCAGGTAGGGATAGAAGCGGCGGTACTCATTCAGATAAAAAGTAAGGAGGTCACAGTAAAAGGACCCGGCTGCCGTGCCCATGTTTTTCCATGTTTGGATTTCCTCCCATGTAAGCAGTGTTTTCCTGGTTACATCCAGACCAATGAGGGTAAGGGGAAGCCCTGCTTCAAGTACTGCTTTTGACGCTGCCACATCAGCCTTTATATTGGCCTCAGCCACAGGGGAAGAATTACCCGGGCAGGTAAGGGCGCCGCCCATGGATATGACCTGTCCAAGGGCCCGGCATTGGCTGGGATACAGATTTAGAAGTCTGGCCAGGTCCGTAAGCGGACCGGTGGTGACAAGCGTTAAATCCCTGCCGTACCGCTCAATGGATTCATGAATAAATGCAACGCTGCTTTTCATATGCTCTGGCGGCCTTTCTTCCCATGCCGGCTCCCCTAGAAGATTGGCTGCCCCGTCCATCCCATGAAAATCCCCGTTATAGGTACGGATTCCCTGAAGCGGCGCGCTGCTGCCCGGATAGACAGGAACCTTTGGATGTCCCATGAGATTTAAAAGATGGCGGGTATTGCGGTAGGTTTTTTCCAATGGGGCCATGCCATAGGATACCGTAATCCCCAGAAGCCGGTATGTTTTCTGCCCCAGGGCGTAGGCAATGGCCAGCGCGTCATCGATTCCCGTATCAACGCTCAATATCATATAGTTCATTTTTCCTCCTATCAGATTCCCGCTTTTTCAGACAGCGGATCATCGCTCATTCCTCCCTTTGTCCGGTTTCGTCCGATGGGCCGGACACACGGTATCTGGAGGGCGGCACTCCCCAAAACGATTTAAAACGTTTGGAAAAATAGAATAAATCACTGTAACCGGCCTGTTCTGAAATCTGGGCAATGGACATATCCGTATGTTTCAGCAGGTTCCTGGCATGCTCCATCCTGCATCTGGTGATGTAAGCGGTAAGGGAAATCCCCTGTATTTTGGTAAAACTGCGGCTCAGATAAGAAGGGCTGACAAGCAGTTCTGACGCAATGGTATTAAGACTGAGGCAGGCCTTGGCAAAATCCCGGTCTATTATCTTCTTGGACTGCAGGACCACTTCTTCTATAAAGTGGCGGTCCCCCAGCTCCTGTGCGCTCAGTAAAGCGGAGAAAAGGCGTGCGAAGGTATCCTTTATCTGCTCCAGCCTTAGCCCGGATTGGATTAATTCCGTGCAGGACAGGGAATTCCAGTCATTTTCACTGCTCAGGATATCCAGGTGTTTTTCTGCTGCATGGTGGATGGCCATACCCATCAGGGATACAATTTCGGATTCAAGGGCCTGAATGGGAAACAGGTGCTTTTTCAGCAAAATAAAAATCCGGTCCAGGTTGTGGAGCATAGCGGCTTCCTGTCTGCCGGACAGGTCAAGCCTGAGCCTGTTGTTTAAGGCGGACAGGCTGTCCAGCACCGGGAGGGAGGGCATTAAGACCTGGCTGATGTCAATGGTTTCTCCATAAATGGTGCGGAGCCAGAAAAACTGAAGGCTGTTCTGATAGGCGGCAAGGATATCCCCGGCATTGCCGGAGGCGGATATGGAATAGCCTGACAGTAAGGACAGATGAAAGCGTTCCCTGACTAAGGCCTGCAGCCTGGATGTCAGCTCCTGGCCCGATATGGAGGCAGGGAGATTTTCCAGAAGAATAACGGAACGCCCGTATCCATCCGGGGTAATGAGATAAAAGCAGGCAGGAGCCAGAAGCTGTTCCACACAGTTATTTACAGCCAGACGGTCAGCCTGCTTCTGACCGTCATGCCTGTCATGGTCATTTTTTGATATGGTATCAAGAATCAGGATAAGGTACCGGGAAGAGGGGCGGATACCGTAGGTTTCCAACAGCTCGTTGGCACGGTCCGGGATGTGCCCGGTATAAAGGTTCCGGAAAAAATTCCGCCGCGTTTCCTGTTCGATGGCAGCACTGGTCCATTCCAACTGCAGAAGCGCCTTTGCGCGGCTGCTCTCCCGGTCCAGTTCTGCCTTCAGGGAGGTGATGGCCGCCGTAAGGGTTTCAGGTCTGATTGGCTTAAGGAGATAATCACTGACACCAAATTTCAGAGCCTCCCTGGCATATTCAAAGGTGGCAAAGCCGGTCAGGATGATTACATGGGGACGGGGATGCTTTTCCTCATCCAGAAGCTTCAGAAGGTCCATGCCGCTCTGGCCAGGCATGGAAATATCCAGAAGAATCAGTTCCACTGCGTTGTGCTCCAAAAATTCCATGGCCTGGTATACGTTGGAAGCCTCGCCTGCATATTGGAAATCATAATCCTCCCATGGAATACAGCAGCGGATGTGCCTGCGTATGTAATATTCATCATCAACGATTAAAAAACGATACATCATGCTTATATTCCTTTCATTTTCCTGTGATTGCCGGCTGCCTCTGCGGGAAACAACAGGCAGATGACAGTCCCCCTGCCGGGCTCCGATTCAATGGAAATGGACACCGAGTCCCCAAGATTCAGCCGGAGGCGCTCTTCAATACTGCGGATGCCAAACGAAATACCTGGACGGGAAACGGATTCCCCTGAAAGGCAGTTCAGCTGTTCTTTTGTCATGCCGGCCCCATTGTCAGAAACAGTCAGGCGGATTACATCTGATTCCCGTCTGCATGAGATAAGGATTTTTCCCCGGATTTTTCCCGAGGAAAAGTCCGGGCAGGAGGCAAAGGCATGGATGATGGAGTTTTCTAAAAGCGGCTGCAGGGTGAGCTTTGGAATGCAGCAATCCATCACATCCCCGTCTGCCTCAATATCCCAGGCAAACATTGCAGGGTAACGCTTGTCCATGATATTCATATAACTTTCTGAGATTTCCAGTTCCGCCTTCAGGGAAATGATGGAATCGCCCTGATTTAATACCGCCCGGTAGAACTGGGAGATATCATGGATCATGGAAACAGCAGTGGAGTTCTCTCCGATTGCAACCATGCCGCATAGGTTTTCCAATGTATTGTAAAGAAAATGGGGCCGCATCTGCATTTGGAGATAGGCCACCTCATATTCCTTTTTCCGCTCCTCCGAGGTACGGATCTGTTCCATTAAGTGCTCTGTATTTGCCGCCATCTGGTCAATCTGGCCTGCAAGGGAACCCAGTTCGTCATGAAATGCGGCATGGATCCTGGTGGAGTAATCTCCCTGGGAGAGAAGCCTTACTTTATTTACAATCAGTTCCAAGGGCGCCAGGAAATACCGTGTTGCCTGATGGAATACAAAGAAGGACAGAACCAGCGCGCCAAAGCCAATGAGTATGATGACTGTCACAAGGATATAAGAGTCATGGTAAACGGAGGCCTTGGAGACCAGTGTGGCGGTGGTGGCAGAGAGACGGTCATAAGGCCTGGTAACCATAAGCTGGGAGTCATCCAACATGACCGGGGTTCCTGACAGGGGCGTGGGCGAATAAAGGTCCTCCGGGAACAGCAGTACATAAGCGGCATCTCCTGACAGTTCGGAAGGAAAAAGGCTGGTCACGCTTTTTTCAGCCAATGTCAGGGAAAGGATGCCCCGCAGATGGCCGTTGAGATTATACATCTTTCTGATAAATACAAACTCTGCACATTGTGGATTCCCTTCCCTGGGGATGACATACCAGTGATGGGAATAACCGTCAGAGAGAAAGGTCTCGATTAACTTTTCCTGGCCCGGGGAACTTTTTAAGCTGCTTTCCTCATTGAAGGCCCGGTAAAAGCTTTTTCCGTCATATGTAAAAAATGCCATGGAGTAGATATCCTTCTGGACGCTTAAGAACTCCAGCAGATGGCTGGTGATTGTGGCGGAATAAAGATAGGAATCATAATAACCTGATTGTTTTTGGGATTCATAGGTCTCCTTGTATGCCTCATTCACCACAAAATGAAGGGATGCATTCTCAACACGGTCCAGCAGGGCATCCAGCCGTTCCGATGCCAGGGCTGCCTGCTGTTCCAGGGATGCAACGGATTTTTGCCTCAGCATCCGGTTGCTGATGAAACCGATGCCTGCAGCAATGCAGATGATAATGATAAGGTTGATTGCCATGCAGAATAGGTTGAGGCGGAAACGCAGCGAGGTTCTTTTGAACAGGGTCATTCAAATCTCCTTTCCTGATACAGTATTATCATACTATAATAAAAATAATATTGTCAATTTTCCGGGCTTAACCAGACAAAAAAATACAAAAAGGACAAGAAAGTATAAAAATATTGAGAATAAAGTGGGAGGGGGAAGATAATAAAGGAAAAATACATACATAACTGCAAAAAAATACAAAAAATAGAAAAAATGTCTCCATGGCAATGAATCATATAGGTGATAAAATAAATGCAGATAGAAAAAATAAGGAGGAGGAGAAGTAAATGAAACGGGTGATATCATTGGTAGTGGCAGCCGCCATGACAGCAGGTTTTCTGACGGGCTGCGGGTCATCTGGGACCCAGGGGGGAAATGCCAAAACAGAGGCTGTGAAAGAAGAGCCGAAAACAGAGGAATCAAAAGAAATGGACTCAAATGAGGAAAAGCCGAAGGCAGAGGGGGCAGACGGCAAAACAGTAAAGATAACGTATCTATCCAGATTTGTAAATCCGGAGCTGGTCAGGGCTGGTTATTATATTGAAAAGTTAAATCAGTTCCGTGGGGAAAATCCCAATATAGAGATAGAGGATATTTCCATTGGTGACGACTCGGAAGCCTTTAAGGCTAAAATCAATGCCGGGGTTGCTTCGGGAGACCTGCCTGACCTTTTCATTGCCAATAATGGTTTTCCTTTGGACCAGTGGGTTGAAAACGGGCTGGTGGCAGACCTGACTGAGGTGGTGAAATCGCCTGATTGGACAGGTCCGTCGTCCGACGAGATGCTGGAGGCATTTACCTTTGGAGGTAAGGTCTATGGCGTCCCCAATGCGTTAAATACAGGACAGGTATTTGTAAATACCGGCTTGCTGAAAGAACATGGCATTTCAGAGGTTCCAAGGACCTGGGAAGAAATTGAGGCCATGGCGCCCGCACTCAATGAGGCAGGAATTGTACCCTTTGGCGTGGCTGCAAAGAGCAAGGCAGAGGTGGGGCGGTTTATCAGCGCGCTGTCCTGTATGATGTACGGCACACAGTTCCGGGATCAGCTGGCAGATGCTTCGATTAAATGGGATGGCGAGGAAGGCATGGCCCTTGCAAAACAGTTTAAGGCCTTTATAGATGAAGGCGTGCTTGACCCGGACGCTGTTTCCTTTGAGGTACAGGACACCATCTCACTGTTTGAACAGAAGCAGGTGGCAATGATGTACACGGCTGCGTATCATTTTGACCGGTTCCAGCAGATGGACTTTTCAGACGATATCGTGTGTGTGAATTTCCCTTCTTTCAGCGACAGGCCTGAAAACAAGGATATCTGGATTGCCAGCGCCAGTGAAGGGTTCATGATTTCTTCAAAACCCGGCACCCCGGAATACGATGCAGCCTGCAGCCTGCTGTCCTTCATGCTTTCAGCAGACACATTTAAGGGATATGCTGAGAGGAACGGCGGCGGTGCGTTCCCTGTGGATTTTGATTTTGATCTTTCCCAGGCCAAGAATGTGGTGGGCAGCTTCATGGAGGAATTTTCTAAGAGGACGGCATCCACGGATGAATTTACGGCGTACCTGAATAATGCCAGCCTGGTGGATACCACCAGATCAGAGTTCCAGTCCCTGTTTGTAGGCAGAAGTCCTGAGGAAGTCTGCAGGACCCTGGCAGAGCAGTATGCCAAGGAAGGGCGGTAGCCTTTCGGGCGCTGTGTGAGGAAAGGAGCTGCCGGATGAAGTTTCGTATAAATGGCAAGAAATATTCGCCGGAAGGGGTACTGCTCCTCCTTCCGGCCCTTCTTCTATATGGGGCAGTCATTGTGTTTCCGGTGTGCAGCACATTCTATACATCCTTTTTTGAATGGAATGGGATTAAGCAGCAGGCCTACCGCTTTGTTGGACTTGAGAACTACAGGACCTTTTTTCATGATTATCAGACAGCCACTGCATTTAAGAATGTGTTCATGCTGGCAGGCACCGGCGTATTCCTGACAATCCCCATTGCATTTTTCCTGGCAACCGTCATCAACCAAAAGTTCAGGGGACTGCGCCTGTTTAAGACATTCTATTTCATGCCTGTGGTCATTAACCGGATTGCCATCAGCCTGATGTTTACATTTATCCTCTATCCCAAGATGGGGCCGGTCACCGTGCTTTTGCGTGAGTTTGGAATCCGAGGCGTTAATATCCTGGGGAATTATGCCACGGCCATGCCGGCGGTATGCCTGATTTATATGTGGTGTGATGCGGGCTTCCAGATGATTGTGTTCTCATCCGGCCTGGCCGCCATACCCGATGAGATTTACGAGGCGGCCCAGATTGACGGGGTAAGCAGCTTTCAAAAGCTGCGTTATATCACAATCCCCATGATGAAGTCCACATTTAAGATTGTATTGGTGTTTGTATTTACCGGGGCATTTAAAATGTTCGACCTGGTGATGGGCCTGACTTCAGGCGGCCCGGGCGGGGCCACTGAGGTCCCCAACACCTTGCTTTACAACAATGCCTTTACATACAGCCGCCTGGGATATGCGGATTCCATTGCAGTGGTGGTGGTCCTTATCTGCCTTGCGTTTTCGTTTGTCGTCAATCTGGTATTCCGTCAAAGGGATTGAGAAAGGATGGGATTATGAAAAAAAGGATAAGGCCGGGAACTGTTCTATACTGGTCGGCAGCAATCATCTGGTTCCTGGCTGCTGCGTTCCCGCTGTATTTTACATTTATATCGTCCTTTAAGGACAACAGCCAGATATTCAGCGCATTCCTGATACCTTCGTTACGGCCGGTTTTTGACAATTATGTAATGGCCCAGAAGATGGCCGGGATTTTAAAGGCCACGGCCAACTCTCTGTTTGTATCCGGCAGCGCCATTGCAATCATGCTGTTATTCTGTACAATGGCAGCCTATGTGACGGCAAGGAAAAGGGTACCTTTCGCATCCGCGGTTTCGGGCCTGTTGATTGCGGCCCTTATGATTCCCATACAGAGCGCCATTGTACCCATTGTACAGATGGTAAGCAGTCTGGGGCTGAAGAACCGCCTGTGGACATTAACCATCATATATGCGGGATTAAATATGGCGCTTGTGTTTTTTATCATGAAAAATTATATTGAGGGAATCCCCTCGGACCTGGATGAGGCTGCAATGATTGACGGCTGCAGTTTGACCAAAATCGTCATGCTGGTCATCATGCCGGTGGCAAAGCCTGCCATGGCAACCTGCGCCATCATCACCTTCCTGTTTACATATAACGAACTGCCCATTGCCAATGTCCTGATTAATGATAAAAGCTTAAGGACCATTTCCGTGGCACTTTTAAGCCTGAAAGGGGATTTTGGGGTATTGTACTCCGTAATATTTGCAGCCATCATGATATCATTGGTTCCCACGGTAACCATCTATCTTCTGGCACAGGAAAAGGTGGAAAAAAGCATTGCAAGCGGTATGGTGAAAGGATAGGGAAAAGAACATGAAATGTGATATTTTGGTTAAGGATTGTACGGTAATGATGCAGGATTACTCCACGCCTGGACATATGGCAGTGGCCATTGACCAATCCATGGTGCTGGAGGTGGGGCCGACAAAGGAGATGGAGGAAAGGTACCAGGGAATCACGGTGCTAGATGGGCGGGGTAAGCTTGTCATGCCGGGCCTTACGGACGGACATACCCATGTATGCCAGCAGCTGCTTAGGGGCAGGATTTCCGATGAGTTCCCCATGATCTGGACCAGGTTCCTGGTACCTTTTGAGAGCAGCCTCACGGAGGAGGATGTGGCTGCCAGCGCCAGGCTTGCATGTCTGCAGATGATAAAATCAGGGACAACCTCCTTTGCGGATGCCGGAGGCACGCACATGGAACAGGTGGCAGAAGTTGTCCTGGAATCCGGAATGAGGGCTTCCCTCACCCGGTCCACCATGGATAAGGGGGAAATGATACCGGCATCCATGAAAGCGCCTGCCAAAACGTGCATCCAGGGCACGGAAGAACTGTACAGGCATTATAACGGAAAAGGGGATGGAAGGCTGGCCATCTGGTTTGGGCTGCGCCAGATTATTTCCTGCTCGGATGAGCTAATCCGCATGACAGGGGCGAGGGCAGCGGAATTAAAGACAGGAATCCATTTACACCTGGCAGAACATAAGGATGAGGTGGTTTACTGTCTGGAACATTACCACCTAAGACCGTTGGAATATCTCCATAAGACGGGGGTACTTGGGGAAAATGTGGTTGCTGCCCACTGTGTGGCGGTAGCGGACAGGGAGATACCCTTGATGGCGTCCAGCGGCATGAAGGTGGTCCACTGTCCCAGGGCGAATTTCTGCTGCCAGGGCATCCCGAAAACGCCCCAGTTTTTAGACCGTGGGGTAACCGTGGGACTGGGGAGCGATGGGGCTGCCAGGGATGATGTGAGTATATTTGAGGAAATGAAAACAATCCGGACCGGGTTATCTGCCGCATGGGGGCTTCCTGTCTTTGACTCCACGGCGCTGCCCAATAAGGATATCCTGAGGATGGCGACCATGGGAGGCGCCGCCGCCATGCAGATGGAGGCGGTAGAGGGAGCTGTGAGGCCAGGGGCGAAGGCGGATCTTATACTCATCCGTACCCATGCCCCCCACCTAGAACCCACCAGCAATCTGGCCTACACCGTGGCGGAAACCGCTTATGGCAGCGATGTCAGTGATTCCATCATCAACGGAAAACTGGTCATGAAGGAAAGGCAGGTGCTGACCCTGGATGAGGAGGCCATACTGGCGGATGCTGGACATAGGATGAAGCAGGTCTATGAGAGGGCCGGGATTTAGGGGGAATCTGGTTTGGAACGGTATGACAAGGAAAACATGGTGTTAAAAAGGGTAAGCCAGCCCAAGGCGGATAGGCTGGAGCCGGTTCCTCTTTCTGATTCCACCATGGAGGAGAGAAGGAAGAACTTACTACGCGCAATGGAAGAGGAACAGATAGACTGCCTTATTATTTATGGGGATTTAGAGCATGGGTCTAATTTTGAATATCTCACCGGCTTCCTTCCCAGGTTTGAGGAGGCCCTGCTGGTAATCCACCGCAAGGATACTGCCTTTTTGCTGTTGGGAAATGAAAACCTGAAAATGGCCCACCATTCCAGGATACAGGCCCAGCCTGTCCATGTACCGGCATTTTCATTGCCGAACCAGCCCATGGACAGGGGGCTTACAGTCAGGGATGGGCTTATGCAGGCGCGGACAGCAGAGGCAGGGCGGATCGGGGTTGTGGGATGGAAGCTGCTTGAAGAAAAATGCCCTGACCAGGATGGACTTTTTGATGTTCCATACTATATCGTCGACGCGCTGAAAAAGCTGACCGGGGAGAAGACACAGATAATAAATAAAACAGGCATCTTCATCCATCCCGGACATGGAATCCGCACGGTGAATAATTGCAATGAGATAGCCCATTATGAATTTGGTTCAGCCCTTTCCGCCAACTGTGTGCTGGATGCCATGAATCAGTTAGGGCCGGGGAAAACTGAGATGGAGATTGGGAGCAGCCTGAAAATCTGGGGCCAGCCAAACAGCGTGGTGTCAATCAGCGCAGCTGGCGAGCGGTTTCAGGACGCATCCCTTTACCCGGGAAGGAAAAGGATAAAAACAGGTGACAAACTATCCTTAACAACGGGGTTTAAGGGCGGCCTCACCAGCCGGTCCGGGTATGCGGTGAGCTGTAAGGAAGAGCTTCCTGAAGATTCCAGGGATTATCTGGAACGTGTGGCGGCCCCTTACTATGCAGCTATGGCGGCATGGCTGGAGCAGATTAAAATCGGTATGAAGGGAGGAGAAATGTACCGGTTGATAGAAACCGTCCTGCCCAAGGACACATACGGATGGAGCCTGAATCCCGGGCATCTGACTGCGGATGAGGAATGGCTTTCATCTCCCATATGGAAAGATTCCGCCCATCTGCTTAAAAGCGGGATGCTGCTGCAGGCAGACATCATTCCCAGCGTACCCGGTTATGGGGGCGCCGGGGCTGAAAGCGGGATTGCCCTGGCAGATGAGGACTTGAGGAACCAGCTGAAGGAACATTACCCAGAGACGTGGGCACGGATAGAGGAAAGACGGGATTACATAAAGGAAGAATTGGGAATCCTCCTGCACCAGGAAGTGCTGCCCTTATCCTGCCTTACCGGGTATTACCGTCCGTTCATGCTGGACCGGGACCGGGCATTTACGGTTGGCAGATAACATCATATAGGAAAGGCGGAAGCCTTGATACCCATGGCATTGGCTGTATGGCGGTATCAGGGCTTTTTTAAATATTAAGGAGTGTCCTATTGGAAATCTGTCCTGCGGTAAATGATAATATGTCCTATGGAAAATCAGTCCAGTGGATAATGATCATATGCCGTATAGTAAATCAGCCAGTGGAAATATATGTTTCAATAAGATTCATCCCATGAATTTGAAAAAATATATGAATATATATTGACAATCCATTTTATATATGATAAATATAGACTATATTTATAGGATGAATAATGCGGTTTATAGAAAGATGACCCAACATTTAGGGGCTGCATGCAAACAGATCCGGACAGGCCCTAAGTATTAAAATAAGGAGGAAACAGCGGCATGAAACAGCTATATGATGTACTCATTATCGGCGGCGGCGTGGTAGGCAGTGCCATAGCCAGGGAAATGTCCAGATACACCCTGAAAATCGGTGTGCTGGAGAAAAATCTGGACGTATGTTATGAGACCAGCGGACGCAATTCCGGCGTGGTCCACGGAGGGTTTGCCTATGACACCGGGTCCCTTAAGGCCAGGCTCTGTGTGGAGGGGAATAAAAACATGGGACAACTTGCAGAGGAACTGGATTTTAAATTCATCCGCTGCGGGAAAGTGTTGGTAGGCAGCACCGAGGAAGATATGGAGACGCTGAGACGTACCATCAGGCAGGGGGAGGCCAACGGCGCTTCGGGGCTGGAGCTGATTGACAGTAAACGCCTTCATGAGCTGGTACCTGCCGTGGTGGGTGAGTTTGCCATGTTTTCACATAACAGCGGCATTGTGGATCCGTTTAACTACACAATCGCTCTGGCTGAGAATGCACATGCCAATGGGGCGGACTATTTTTTTGACCATGAAGTGACTGCCATTGAACGGGATGCGGATGGGATTTACGCCCTTACAACCCCTCACGGCATATTCCACACCCGCTGGGTGGTCAACAGCGCAGGACTGGGCTGCGGACGTATTTCCGATATGCTGGGAATCAAAGGTTATAAGATCATCGGCTCAAAGGGTGATTATATCATACTGGACAAGAGGACAGGACCCCTCCTTCCCATGCCGGTATATCCGGTGCCAAGCAATACCTATATGGGAATCCATGTGACCAATACCACGGATGGCAATGTGATCATTGGGCCTAATGCGGATATGGTATCTGATTTTACATATTATGGCGTGCCTCAGGAGAATATGGATTACCTTGCAGAGAGCGCGTCCAATCTCTGGCCCTGCATCCGCAAGCAGGATTATATCCGCAATTATTCCGGCATCCTTCCTAAGTGGGTGGACGACAATGGCGCCATCCAGGATTTTAAGATTGAAATCCGTGATGATATTGCGCCGCGGGCCATCAACCTGGTGGGCATTGAGTCCCCCGGCCTGACCGCCGCGGTGCCCATTGCCCGATATGCAATCGGGCTTATGGCAGAGCGGGAGAAGTTAGAACCGAACCCTGACTTTAATCCTGTGCGCAGGGGAATCCCAAGATTTGAGGAGCTGACAAAGGAAGAACAGAACCAGCTGATACTGGAGGACCCGGACTATGGCGAGGTCATATGCCGCTGTGAAAAGGTGACCAGGGCTGAAATCCTTGCCGCGATCCACAACCCCCTGGGCGTGGATACCATGGCAGGCATCAAGTACAGGACCCGCTCCATGATGGGGCGCTGCCAGGGCGGGTACTGCCAGATGCGCATTGCCCAGATGATAGAGGAGGAGCTGGGCAGGAAGGAAACTGAAGTACAATATGCAAGAAAAGGCTCCCGGATGTTTTTCGGCAAAGTCAGGCAGGAGGTGTAGGGCATGGACGGGCAGATGGATAAAAAAACATGCAGTCAGATAAATGGAATCAGAACAGAGGCCGTTGACGTGGTTATCGTAGGTGGCGGCCCTGCGGGGCTGGCGGCTGCAGTAGAACTGTATCATAAGGGAATCCACGATATCCTGATTGTGGAACGTGAAAAACAGCTTGGGGGGATCCTGCGCCAGTGTATCCACGATGGCTTTGGGCTGACCCGCTTTTGCACCACGCTCAGCGGGCCGGAGTATGCCAAGCGCTTCATTGACGAGGTGGAGGAACTGAAAATCCCATACATTACGGATGCGGCCGTGTTGGAAGTAACGGACGCAAAGCTGGTAACCGCTGCCACCCGCGACGGATTAAGGCAGTGGCAGGCCAAATCCGTCATCCTTACCATGGGCTGCCGGGAGAGGACCAGGGGGGCGCTTGGGATTCCCGGAGAACGTCCCACCGGTGTGTTCACGGCAGGTGTTGCCCAGGCGTACATTAACCTTTATAACACCATGCCTGCCAGGGAAGTGGTGATTCTGGGGTCCGGCGATATCGGAATGATTATGGCCAGGCGGCTGACCCTGGAAGGCGCCCATGTACAGGCCGTGTTCGAGATCCAGCCATACCCCAGCGGACTTCCGCGCAACATTGAACAATGCCTTAACGATTATGGCATCCCGCTGTACCTGAGCCACACGGTTACTGCAATCCATGGCGGCAAGCGCCTTACGGGCGTGACCATTTCCCGGGTGGATGAGCATTTTAAACCCATTCCGGGCACGGAAAAGGAATACAGCTGCGACACGTTAATCCTTTCAGTGGGACTGATACCGGAAAATGAACTTTCCCTGGATGCAGGCGTTGCCCTGGACGGCAGGACAAAGGGCGCTGTGGTGGATGAATATTTCCAGACCAATGTGCCGGGCATCTTTGCCGCGGGCAATGTGCTCCATGTCCACGACCTGGTGGACTTTGTGTCCATGGAAGCCGAGAACCTGGCTGATTCGGCGGCGGAATATATCAGGGACAAAAGCCTTCCCGACTGTCCGGTTGAGATTAAGACGGACAGGAATATAAACCATACCGTACCTCAGCGCATCAGCGGCACACGTGGATTTAAGCTGTCCATGCGTGTGAACCGTCCCATGAAGGACTGCCGCATTGTTGTGCGCCAGGACGGCGTGGAGATTGCTGCAAAGAAGATGAAAAAAGCCATACCGGCAGAGATGATTCAGATGGAAATCAAGCCGGAGAAACTTAAAACATCCGGAAATCTGGAGGTGTGTGTGGAATGATGAGGGAATTTACATGTATCATCTGCCCCAATGGGTGTGAAATCAGGGCTGAGATAGAAGAAAAAGAGGGCGGCGCAGTGGAAATCCTTTCCATTGAAGGCGCAGTCTGCAAAAAAGGCAACGCCTATGTGGAACAGGAGTTAAAAGACCCCCAGAGGAATATTGCTACTTCTGTCCTTGTCAAAGGAGGGATCCTTCCCTTAGCCAGTGTGCGCCTGACAGCGCCAATCCCGAAAGGCCGCATTTTTGATGCCATGGCTGAAATCAGGAAATGCACCCTGACTGCCCCGGTGGAATCAGGAACCGTGGTCATCCATAATCTTCTTGGTTGTGATACGGATGTGATTGTGACAAAGGATATACCGGAAAATGCCGAAAAGTAATATATTATATCAAGATAGATATATTAAGATAAATATATTATAAGGGCACACTTCTGGATGTGAACCGATTAGTAAAAAAAGCTTCCCAAAACATACATGCCGGTACGGTACCACGCCGGCATGTATGCTGGGAAGCTTTCTGCATCTTCACATCCAGCTATGTGTTTATCTACAGGAAATAATCCGGGAATTTCTTCTTCAGGATTCCCTGGTCAACCAGGGCGGTGGATATATGCGCCACCATGGCCCTGCCGGCTGCTGCCGGGTCCTTGTCCTCCAAAGCCTTACAGATGGCCACATGTTCGCTGATCACACGGTCGGAGATGGCGATGTGGTAGCTTAGCTTTCTCTGACGGTCAAAGTGGGGCATTACATTCTGCATGGTATCATAGATAAAGGACATGCTGCATATATCATAAAATTCTTTATGGAACGCAATGTCCAGGGAGAGGAATTTCTCAAAATTTTCCCTTGGTCCTCCGGAAGCATAGTCTTTCTGCAGGGTGATTGTGTCATAAAGGTTGTCCAGGTTGCTTTGGGTAACGAGGCCGCAGCTCATCTCTGCCAGGGGACCTTCAATCATCTTACGCATGGTACATACCTGTTCCACAATCTCTGAATTAATTAATGACACGAAAATCCCGCGCTGGGGATAGCTTTCAATCAGCTGTCCGTTGGTAAGGGAGAGGATGGCTTCGCGGACCGGCGTCCTGCTTATATTTAATTCTTTTGATATCTCTACATCTGAAATCTTCTGTCCAGGTTCAAAGTTAAGGTTGATGATCTGGTACAGCAGATACCTTTGCGCGTATTCGCGGGCAGTTTCCCCGGGCTTCTGAGTGAAATTTTCCATATTCAGGTCTCCTTTGGCAGTATATATATATTAATACCACGATTCGAGTAATATATTAAGTTATATAACTGTTAAATTTTACTTTTCTAGTATATCGTCTTTGCCATCAATCTGTCAAGTAAGACAGAAGGTTGTGATATACAAAAATGTGGTATGTCAATAGGGTGTTAATAAATCTTAACGGTTAAATTGCACAAAAAAATTATGATATTAATGTAAAAAGTAACAAAAGTATTGTTAAAAAAATATTTAATATTGCATTTGTAATTCGGTAGTAGTATATTAACTGCATTAAGATATATTACACCCGTGTTAATATATCGTTAAGATTCTTAGCAACAGCATTAAGAAGGTATAAAGATAAGCAGAGGAGGATTAGAACATGAAGAAAAACATGAAAAAAATCTTAGGCGTAACACTGGCGGCATGTATGGCGGCAACCTCACTGGCAGGATGCAGCGGATCCCCGGGCAAGCAGACAACAGCAGCACCGGCAGCAGGAGAGCCAGGGGCAGGACAGGCAGCGCAGTCCACTGCAACCGGAGAGCCCATCAAGGTAGGCGTTTCCAACATGGTGACAGGCCCCATGGCAGCCGGCGGCATCCGTATGAAACAGGCCATTACCATGGCATTTGAAGAGATTAATGCAGACGGCGGCGTACTGGGCGGAAGACCCCTTGAGATGGTCCTGGTAGATGATACAGGAACACCCACAGGCGCTGTTAACGCGGTCAACAAGATCCTGGGCGAGAACGTATCTGTTTCCATTGGACCGCACACTTCCCCAATGGCATCTGCAACCCAGGAACTTTACAGAAAGGCAGGGGTTCCTTTTATCACGGCAGCCACATCACCAAAGCTTCTGGAAGCTGAGAACCCATACTTTTTCCGTATTTCCGTATCCGACGGAGCGGTTGGACCAGCTATGGTGGAGTTTGCAAAGGACAAGTTCGGGGTTAAGAAGATTGGCGCCCTGTATGATACGGACGACTATGGCGTGGCTGCTGACGGGGCAACCAAGCAGTACTGTGCAGACAACGGCATTGAGTATTATTCAGAAGGATTTACCTCCGGCGACAAGGACCTGACCTCCCAGCTTTCCAAGATTAAAGGATGGGGACCGGATGTTGTGTTTGACTTCTCACATGACGCCGAGGCAGCGCTGATTGTACGTCAATTAGACGAGCTTGGCATGGGCGATATTCCTCATGTCGGACCAAACGCACTTGCACAGTCCCAGACCTATGACCTGTGTGATGCAAAGCAGCTGGAAGGCACCTATGCGTCCACGGATTTCTACGCAGACGAATCCAATGCAGTCATGAAGAAGTTCCTGGATGATTTCCATGCACGCTGGGGCGAGGACGTGGAGAGATACGCAGCCATGTACTATACGGCAGCTTATCTTGCAGCAGACGCCATTGACAGGGCCGGTTCCGACAAACCTGAGGATATCAGGAAGGCACTGTCTGAGACAAAGGATTTCGACGCAGTATTCGGTAAGCTGAACTGCAATGCACAGGGCGAGATGAACACCAACCTGTACATCCTGGAATTTGACGGCGATAAGAATATGAACGTAACACAGCAGATATCCCTTGATTAATAGGAGGTTTTACATATGCAGGTTTTTGTACAGCTGCTTATTACCGGTGTTGCCATGGGCTTTATCTATGCCCTGGTAGGTATTGAGTATACACTTATATGGAATTCAACCGGGCTCCTTAATTTCAGCCATGATAAATTCATTCTCTTTGGCGCCTATATGTTTGCAGGCTCCTATGTATTGAGCTTAGGGCTCCCGCCGGTACTGGCAATCCTGTGCACGGTCCTTACCATGTTCCTGCTTGGTATGGTAAGCGCATTTGCCATATTTAACCCCCTGAGCAGATTATCAACGAATCTATTTGCTGTAATCGGAACCGTCATACTTGGCAGGATCATCACTGAATGCGTACGTCTGATTTGGGGACCGCTGCCATTTACCCTGGACAACTTCCTTAGGGGCTCTTTTCACCTGGGCCCCATCGTGGTGTCCAAGGCGCACATTGTAATCATTGTTGTATGTTCCATCATAACGGCAGGCCTTCAGATCTTCTTTAAGACCACCAAGATGGGCAAGGCCATGCGCTGTGTGTCTGAGAACAAGACAGCCGCGTCCCTGATGGGCATCAACGTTCCCATGAACATTGCATTTACGGTTGGCCTGTCAGCCCTGATCTGCGCAACCATCGGTGTCCTGGTCATACCGATTTTCAACGTAGAGCTGCAGATGTCATCCATGATTGGCCTGAAAGGCTTTGCATCTGGTGTGATTGGCGGGTTCGGATATCTTCCGGGCGCCATTGTAGGCGGCATCCTGCTGGGGGTTGTGGAAATCTTCGGAAGCATGATCATCCCTTCCGTGTATAAGGACTGCCTGTCCTTTGTGCTGCTGATCATCTTCCTGCTGATTAAGCCTTCAGGAATCTTAGGAAACAGGAGATAAGGAGGAGAGCTATGAAAAAGAATAAATCAGCAATGATAATTGCATTGGCAGCGATTGCTCTGGCAGCGGTTCTCCCTATGTTCATAACCAATAACTACCACCTGAACCTGATGATACAGGTGCTTATCAACATTATCATCGTGGTGGGCCTTAACTTCATCACGGGCCTTACGGGCCAGATGAACCTCGGCACGGCGGGAATCTTTTCCATGGGCGCTTACACATCCTCGCTGCTGGCCACCAAGCTTGGGCTGAATCCCTGGATCTGCCTTGTGGCAGCCGTGGGCATGGGATGTCTCATCGGCATGGGGCTTGGATATCCTTCCCTGCGTGTGTCCGGCGTATACCTGGCGCTGACCACCATCGGGTTTTCCGAAATCGTAAGGATCCTGATGACCAACCTGACCGGACTTACCGGAGGGGCACTGGGCGTCACGGGCATCCCCACCTTCTCCATCTTCGGCTTCAAGTTCCAGAGCAACAAGGAGATTTACTACCTGTACCTGGTCATTGCGGTGCTGCTCATATTCAATGCGTACCGGATTGTCAATTCCAAGTGGGGGCGTTCCTTCCTTGCTGTCAAGGATAATCCGGATGCGGTGGAGGCAGGCGGCGTCAACATTGCCAATATCAAGATCATGGCATTTACCCTGGCAGCCATCTATGCAACCATTGCAGGCAGCCTGTATTCACATTATGTGGGCTTCATCAACCCAAGCGCCTACAACCTGGAATTTTCAATTAACTACGTGGTCATGCTGGTCATCGGCGGCATTGGTTCCGTGCCGGGCAATGTGCTGGGCGCAATTCTGGTTACCCTGGTACCTGAGTTCTTACGGTTCATGGAGAATTATTACTGGCTGGTATTCTCCATCATTACCCTGCTGTTCGTCATTTTCCTGCCAAACGGGATTGTTTCCCTGTTCAGGGTTAAGAAAACAGCGGAAAAAGCAGTGAAAGGAGGACAGGCAAATGTCTGATAACAGAGAAGGAAAATCCGTACTGACCTTGAAGAATGTGACAAAACGTTTCTCGGGACTGGTTGCGGTCAATGACCTGTCCCTTGATATGAAGGAGCGCACCATCCACGCCCTCATTGGGCCAAACGGCGCTGGCAAGTCCACTGCCATCAATATGATTACAGGGCTCCTGCCGTTAACGGAAGGCGAGATTTACCATGAGGGAACCAAAATAAGCGGAATGAGCGCGCACCAGATTGCCCAGACACGCTGCAGCCGTACCTTCCAGAACCTGAAGCTGTACCGCTCCATGACCGTGAAGGAGAACCTGATGATGGGCAGCATGATGGATATGAAACAGGGATTTTTCCCATTCATGTTTAACTTCGGGGCAGCTGCAAGGGAGGAGAAGCTGATTCAGGAAAAAGCTGATTCCATCCTGGAGTTCATCGGGCTTAAGGACCTGGCAGACGAATACCCGGCCAACATGCCTTACGGAAAGCAGAAGCTGACCGAGCTGGCCCGTTCCCTGATGTCAGACCCCAAGCTGCTGTTCCTGGATGAGCCGGCAGCCGGCCTGAACCCGTCGGAACGTGTGGAATTTGTCAATATCATGCTTAAGGTATTTGATTCCGGCATTGACATTTTCCTTATTGAGCACAACATGGATGTCATCATGAACATCAGCGACTATATCACGGTCATCAGCTTCGGCGCCAAGATTGCAGAGGGTACGCCGGAGGAAATCCAGCAGGATCCGGTGGTCATCAAGGCTTACCTGGGCGACCGGTATAAGCAGAACATGGCAAGGGGGGCTGCACATGCTTAAGGTAAACGGAATTGACGTATATTATGGCAAGGTCCAGGCTTTGTTTGACGTGTCCATCGAAGTGGGGGACAACGAGATTGTCTCCATCATCGGAGCCAACGGAGCAGGCAAGACAACCCTTATGAAGTCCATCATGGGCATCAACAAGCCTAAGAAGGGAACCATTGAGTACAACGGACAGGTCATCAGCGGCCTGCCCTCCCACAAGGTAGTGGGACATAAGATTGTGTACGTGCCTGAGGGACGTGAGATATTCCCCAACATGACCGTGCAGGAAAACCTGGAGATGGGCGCTTATTCCGTGAAAATGTCCAAGGCCGACATGGACCGCCACCTGGAAGAACAGTACGAAATCTTCCCAAGGCTTAAGGAGCGTGCAAAGCAGAAAGCAGGTTCCATGTCAGGGGGCGAACAGCAGATGTTGGCCATTGCAAGGGGACTGATGTCAGATCCTGAACTTCTCATGCTGGATGAGCCCAGCCTGGGGCTGGCGCCTGTAATCGTGGACGATATGTTTGACGTCATCGTGCGTGTCAATAAGGTAAGGAATATCCCCATTGCAATTGTTGAACAGAACGCGTTCATGGCCATGTCCATCTCCAACCGGACCTATGTCCTGGAGGTTGGCAACCTGGTTGCCAGCGGGGACAGCAAGGTGCTGATGGATTCGGATGATATTAAGAAGGCGTATCTGGGCGGCTGATGACATGGGCCGGCCGCAGCCGGAATCCGTGCAGCGCAGAAAACCTGGGCAGTGCCGGGGAACAGGCCGGTCAGAGCCGGCAGCATATAGTTAGTAGTAGGAGGGAAGAAACCGTGAAGGCGATTAAGTTTGAGGAACCGTGGAAGGTTCAGTGCATTGATATAGAAAAACCAGAGCCAAAAGAAGGACAGGCGCTGATTAAGGTAAGGGCGGCAGGCATCTGCGGCAGCGATATCGGGGCATTCAGAGGGACTAACCCCCTGGTGTCATTTCCAAGGATAATCGGTCATGAGATTGTGGGTGAGGTGCTGTCCATACCGGAAGATAATGCCAGGGGTATTAAAGCTGGCGACCGCGTCATTGTGGATCCGTATCTCTACTGCGGCACATGTTATCCGTGTTCCGTCGGCCGCACCAACTGCTGTACGGACCTTAAGGTATTAGGCGTGCATGTGGAAGGCGGGATGGCTGAATACATGACCCATCCGGCCGACATGCTATGGAAACTGCCGGATGACATGCCCTGGGATATCGCGCCCATGGCAGAGCCGCTGACCATTGCCCTTCATGGGATCCACAGAGGGGAGCTGGCGGCAGGGGAGCATGTGGCGATTATCGGCGCAGGCCCCATCGGATTGCTGGCAGCCATGGCAGCGCTGGCCTACGGCGCAGAGCCGATTGTCATTGATGTGGTGGATGAGAGGCTGGAATTTGCACGTGAACTGGGGGTCAGGTACACCATCAACTCTGCCGCCCAGGATGTGGTCCAAAAGGTATCTGAGTACACAAAAGGCCGCATGGCCGAACTGGTGATGGAGTGTTCCGGCGCCAATGCCGCTGTCCGCTCCACCCTGGACATTGTGTCCAACGCGGGCCGCATTACCCTGACCGGGTGGCCCAAGAAGGAGACGCCCCTGCCAACCGATGCCATTACCCGCAAGGAAGTGGACATCCGCGGCGCCCGCACCAGCGCCAATGAGTTTGAGGAGGCAATCGACCTGATTTATACCGGGAAGGTGGATGTGAGGAAAATCCTTACCAAGGTTGTGGGTATGGATGAGACTCCGGGGACAATCATTGATATTGAGAAAAATCCGGGGAATTACATGAAGGTGAATGTAGTGCTGGATTGATGAAGGGAGCTGCGGCCGGGGATGTCCTGACTGGCCGGGCTGTATATCTGGATTCCTTTACGCAGGACTTAAATGACTGCAGGGTTTAAGCTTGATAAAAGCAGGCATAGTGCCAGACATGATAGGGCCAGACATATTAGAGCCAAAAGCCGTGACCACAGATGGCCACGGCTTTTGGCTACGCTGTTACATCGGAATATATAATGTAAGGGATGTATGGCCATGTACTGAATGTCTGGGAACGCTGCCGGGGATTGGCTGCTGGGAGAATAGGGCGGTTAGGCGGTAATCTGGTTAGTAAATAATATAAATATATAAATATATAAATATATAAATATGGATAATTTACATAATAAATAAGGATAAAACAGAAAAAATGTATCAATAATGTTGAAAAAAATTTAAAATATGTTGACATCATGGTTTAAAAGTGATATATATAAACCATAAGATATTTATACGTATTTATAAAACACAGAAGAAAGGAAGAAAACATGAGCAAAACAGTTACCCGCGAAGACGTTGCCAGGCTTGCGAATGTTTCTCCGACCATTGTATCGTATGTGCTGAACAATTCCAATTATGTCAGCCAGGAAAAGAGGGAGAAGGTATTAGAAGCTGTCAGGGAGTTGAATTACATACCGAACCAGCTGGCAAGGGGACTTAGGACCAGCCGCTCCGCCCAGTTCATATTTGTCTGCGACAATATTCAGGCAGAACTTTTTGAGGCAGTGGAGACCAGGCTTTTTGAGCATGGATACTATATATCCCTTAATTACAGCAGGAATACCAAGGAGTTCCTGGATATGTTAATCAGCAGGCAGCCGGAAGGAATCTTCATGGCTACCAATATGTTTGACGCCCAGCAGCTCAACACCATTGCCATGAACGGCATTCCCATCATCCTATACAGGACAAAGCATTATGAGGCGCTGGATTCCAGGATTGTGACGGTTGTGCCGGATTATTATGACGCGGTCAGGAAGTCGGTGGATTATCTGATCCTGAAGGGCCACACCTGCATCGGCATGGTGCCCCCGGTCAAGTACCTGACAAAGGGCGTGGAGGGAGATGACTTCCGTGTCAGGGCATACGTGGAGGCCTTAAGGCACAGCAACATTCCGGTCAGGCCGGAGCTTGTGTGTACCAGGACCCAGACCGTGGACGATATATGCGAGGAGGTATTCCGCATGCTGGTGACCTCTGAGAAGGATGGCAGGCCCACGGCCCTGGTGGTGGGGAACGACTATCTTGCCGCCCAGATCATGCAGTATCTGAAGAAGCTTAACATTTCCGTGCCGGGCGATCTGTCCGTCATCGGATGCGACAATACCCAGATAGCGCCCCTCACCACGCCGGCGCTTACCACGGTGGATGTTTCAAAGGAGAGGCTGGCTAAGACGTATGTGGATAAGATGCTTGCACTGGTAGAGGGACAGCAGGTGGAGGATGAATACATGGGCGTGAAGCTTATTATAAGGGAGAGCGCCTGAGTGCACCCGGAAAGATGAAAAATGATGAGGAATCCAAGTATTCCTTTTCATTTTACCCGATATTTATTCGAATAAATATTTAGATACTTAATCCCGGATAAGGGTTAAATATAATAAAAATCAAAAAGAGCAAAAACTTTTTCAAAGAGAGGGAGAGAAAATGAGAGAAAAGAAAATCTATGAAGCATGCCAACGTCTGCTGACAGTGTGTTCCCACTGCAAAGAGGATGAGAACATCCTGATTGTGACGGATGAGGAAAGCATGGACATGGGAATGGCGCTCTGGGATGCCGCTGAAAGGTTCCCCAACCGCACCCTGGTCCTGATGAATCCCAGGAAAATGCACGGAGAGGAGCCAACGGATCTGGTAGCTGCGGCTATGCTGAAAGCCGATGTCATCTTTCGTGCAACAACCTTTTCCTTATCCCACAGCTATGCAAGAAGGAGGGCGTGCGAAGCAGGTGCACGCGATTTAAACTGTTGTGATTATGACTTCGGAATGTTGGAAAAAGGCGGCCTCTACACAGACTTCGAGGCCAACAAAAAATACGTGGACCAGATTGCCAAAGGTTTTGCAGGAGGAGACCAGGTACACATCACTTCTGCCCTGGGAACGGACTACTACTGCAGCATCAAGGGGCACAAGATATTCCCGCAGTACGGGATGAGCCATGAGAAGGGACAGACCTGTTCACCGCCGGACATCGAATGTGCAACCGGCGCCATTCCCGGCACTGCCCACGGTAAGGTGGTGATTGACGGCAGCATCACCCATCCGGCCATGGGGCTTTTAAAGGAACCCATTACCTTATATATTGAGAACAGCTTTGTCACAAAGATTGAGGGCGGTGAGGAAGCCAGGAAGTTTAAGAAGGTCCTTAAGGAGATTTATGACCCGAGGATTTACCGCATCGGCGAAATCGGCGTGGGACTTAACCCGGATGCAAGTCTCTGCGGAAGGATGCTGGAGGATGAGGGCTGCATGGGTTATGTACATGTGGCGCTGGGCAACAATGAGACGGATAACCAGGACTGCCTGTTTCACATCGACATGATGTTCAAGGACCCGACCATTGAAGTGGACGGCAAGGTGATTTTTGATGAAGGAAAAGTAGTGTTTGATTAAGAGAATAAGTAAGCAGATAAAATATAGCTCAAACCAGGAGGAGCACAGAGATGAATATTAAGGATTACCCACAGGGTTTATTATTTGACGGGAAGCTTCAGGCGGAGATTAAGGACAGGTTCTGGAACGTGGATTCCGACCCGGAGGCAGGTAAGAGGCTGTTTTTTGAAAATGCAGGCGGTTCCCTGAGACTGAAGGCTGTCAATAAGGCTTATGAGGAAGCGGACACATTCCCTGACTGTGATTCCAGGAAACATCCAAGGGCAAAGGCGTTAAGGCAGCTGACCCTGAATGGGTTCAGGGATTTAAGGATTATGTTCAATGCCCCCAGGTACGGACAGATAATTGCTGAGAAATCATCCTCTAAGGTAATGTTTGAGATGGTCCGCACCGTACTTGAGAATATAAAAGGTACCAATGTGGTGGTAACTGACCTGGACCATCCCTCCGCATATGATTCTGTCATGTACTATGGAAGAAAAGCAGGCATGGAGGTGCGTATTGCAAAGCCAAACAAGGTGACGGGCGGAATTGACGCGGAAGAGATTGAACGTCTGGTGGATAAGGACACGGCCCTTCTGGTGTGCATCTATGCGTCCAACCACACCGGCGCGGTGATGGATATGAAGGAAATCGTAACCCGCGCCCGCGCCATCAAGCCTGACTTATACATAATTTCCGATGCGGTACAGCACATGCCCCACGGACTGGTGGATGTACAGGATTTACAGCTGGATGGCATCAACTTTGCAGCATACAAGATTTTCGGATGCAGGGGATTCGGCGCCGGTTATGTATCGGACCGTCTGGCAGCCCTGGACCATCCCGGAATCTTTGGCAATCTGGGCGACCCATGGGAAATCGGCGGCCCGGCGCCTGCCATGTATGCAAGCGTAAGCGCCATCGTGGACCATGTATGCTGGATTGGCAGCCATTACATTGACAGCACGGACAGAAGGGAACTGTACGTGGAAGGCATGGAACGCATTGAGATGCATGAGAGGGCGCTGCTATACAGGGCGCTGGAGGGAACGGAGGAGGTTCCGGGTATCCGCCATATTCCCCATGCCAGGGTTGAATTTGACAGGGAGTCTTTGGAAAACAGGGATTTCATCATGCCGCTGACCTTTGATAACATCAGCTGCCCGGATGCGGTTACGGAGTTTGTGAAGAGGGATGTCATTGTCTATGACCGAAGCGATTCCAATTATTATTCTGTCCGGTCACTGCATCCCTTTGACCTGGCAGGGATTGTGCGCGTGTCACCGCTTCATTGTCATGGGGTCGAGGATATTGATACGTTTTTGCGGGCTGCGAAGGAAATCGCGGCGCTGTAAGGTGGGGGGCGGCGTTCCGGAGTAGGGTCCGCGGCGTTTCGGAGTAGGGTCCGCCGCATCCCGGGTATCCTCCCTGTTCAGACCCGCTCGCGCTTGTTTTACACGCAGCGGTACTAAGACGCGTGAAGGACCGCGTCTAAGTGCCGGCGGGTAAAGATGGTCTTCTCAGGAAGGATACCCGGGACGCGGCTGCGGTACTGGCAGGCCGGATTACAGCTTATGGCGTGGGAAGATGCGGCGGGCCGGAACGCAGTTTAATGATTGGGATTGTTTGATGGGCCGTACTGCGGTTTGGTGGATGAGAGTGGCTGGCAGGCCTGGAATGTGGAGTTTAGTGAATTAGAGGGAGTGGGTAGGGGGCCTGCTTCTGGTGGATGTGAGGTTTTTTGGAGCTATTGTTGAGAGCATAGATAGGGAAAGGGTTTATTTTATGAGAAGATATTGGAAGATAGCAGCGGTTTTGACAGTGGCGGCCATGGTTATGGGGACCATGTCGGGGTGCCAGGGGGATACGAAGGGTAAGGATGGGAAAGAGACGGTTGTTCTGGGATGCGTGGGGCCCCTTACGGGAAATGCGGCGGCCAGCGGCCTGGTGCAGGCCAATGCGGTAGAAATGGCTGTAAATGAGATTAATGAAGCCGGCGGCATTGACGGAAAGTATATGATTGAACTTGTGAAGGAAGATGACGAGGGGGTTCCGGCAAAGTCTGTTACTGTGACACAGAAGCTGGTGAACCAGAATAAGATAACCGCGCTGATTGGTGCGCTGAACAGCTCCTGCACCATTGCAGATATGGAGATTACGGCGGCTTCTAAGATTCCCCAGATTACACCATGCTCCAGCGCGCAGAGTATTGTGGAACAGGGAAATGAGTTCATTTTCCGTACGACTGCCACGGACACAACCCATATAAAGACGTTGTTTAAATACTTTAAGGAAAAAATAAACGGACAGAAAGTGGCTGTGCTATATGAGTCCTCTGATTTCGGCACAGGCGCCTTTGGGATTATCCAGGAGCTGGCGCCGGAGTATGGAATCGATGTGGCGGCCAATGAAATGTATAATTCGGGCGAGAAGGATTTTTCCGTACATCTGACTAAATTAAAACAGGCTGAGCCGGACGCCATCATCCTCTGGGGGTATTATACGGAGGCGGCCCTGATTTGTAAGCAGGCGAAACAGAATGGCATTGAGGTTCCGCTTATCGGTACGGGATTTAATTCTCCTAAACTGGTTGAACTGGGCGGGGACGCTGTAAATGGGCTTATTTTCACGACTGCTTTTACAGAGTCAAACCCGGATGAGAAGGTCCAGGCATTTGATAAGAAGTATAAAGAGATTTACCAGCAGAGCTATGACCAGAACGCGCCCCAGGCCTATGATTCGGTCTATCTTCTGGCGGATGCCATTAAGAGGGCAGGTTCACTGGACGGGCAGGCTATCAGGGATGCGCTTTTGGCAACCAAGGATTTTGAGGGCGCGGCCGGTGTCTATAACTTTGCTTCCAATGGCGAGATGATTAAGGACCTGATGGTTGTGCAGATAGTGGACGGTAAGCATACCATTGTACCCATGGACTGACGGCGGCGTGTCAAAACAGACAGAATGTAAGGAGGAGACTATGGTCTTTCAACAGATTTTAAACGGCCTTACCAATGGCAGCATCTATGCTTTGCTGGCCATTGGCGTGACCATGATATATAAATCACTTGGCATGCTGAACTTTGCACATGGTGATACGATTATGATTTCTGCTTTTATCTGCCTTACCCTGATTACGGTGGGGATTCCCATACCCCTGGCCATTGTGCTGACCATTATCGCGGCCGCGTTCATTGGATGCTGCCTGGAGCGGTTCATTTACAGGAAGCTGGAGTTCAGTTCATTTACAAACCTTCTGATTGCAACGGTGAGCGTGTCCTATATCATGAAGAATCTGGCTATTGTCATCTGGGGGGCTGAGCCTCAGGTGTTCCCGGCCCTGTTCAGCACGGATCCCATTAATCTGGGCCAGCTGCTGCTTCTGCCGCAGAACATAGGGATTATCTGCGTGGCGGCCTGCCTTGTGGTGGTGCTTCAGCTGTTTTTCTATAAGACCAGGACCGGCAAGCAGATGAGGGCGGCTGCCACGGATTCCGAGGGCGCGTCCATGATGGGCATTAATGTGAATAAGTGCAGGCTGGTTACATTCGGCATCAGCGCAGCCTTTGCAGCCATTGCGGGAATCCTTCTTTCGCCGATTTTCTATGTAAGCGTGGACATGGGTACGCTGGTTGGGCTGAAGGCATTTTCCGCAGCTATCCTGGGCGGGTTCGGCAACATTGTGGGGGCCATGCTTGGAGGCATCATACTGGGGATTGTGGAAGCGCTGGGAGCCACGTATGCCACGGCTGCTTATAAGGATATCATCTCATTTGTGCTGTTGTTCCTGTTCCTGTATTTTAAGCCAAATGGGATTCTGGGTAAGCGCATCGAGCAGAAGCTGTAGGGGGTATTGTGATGAAGCAGACAAAGAAAATTACTTTAATTGCAGTGGTTACGGCGGCAATCCTGATCCTGCCCTTCCTCCTTCCCAATGCATATATCATCCAGATTGTCAATATGATAGGCATTTATGCCATTGTTGGTACGGGAGTGAATATTTTGACCGGATACACGGGACAGCTTTCCCTTGGGCAGGCGGCTTTTTATGGGATTGGCGCATATACCACGGCACTGCTGAATACAAAGCTGGGATGTCCGTTTTTCGTGGTGCTACCTGCGTCTGTCCTGGTGACGGCCGTGTTCGGCGTGTTTCTCGCCATCCCGGCCCTTAAGGTGCGGGGCAGCTATCTGGCCCTTCTGACCATTGGCTTTGGCGAGATTGTCAGGATGGTGCTGGTGAACTGGATTGACCTGACGGGCGGCCCGGCCGGTGTGGTAGGTATCAAGGCGCCGGACCTGTTTGGATTCAAGTTTGATACATTATTCAAATATTATTATCTGATTGCATTTTTCGTGTTCATCGGCATCATGTACCAGAAATGGCTGATGCGGTCCAGGACAGGAAGGGCGTTCATGGCAATCCGTGATGATGACAAGGTTGCCGAGCTGACGGGAATCAATATCACTACCTTTAAAATCAGGGCATTTGTGCTGTCTGCGGTCTACTCCGCTGTGGCAGGAGTGCTGTACGCCATGATGATCCACTATGTAAGCCCTGACAGCTTTACCAGCAACGATTCCAACATGTTCCTGTGGACAGCCATCATGGGAGGGATGGGAACCACCATCGGGCCTGTGATTGGCGCCATTATCATGAATATCCTTCCGGAAGCCCTGCGTTTCCTGGGAGACTGGCGCATGGTTGTGTACGGGGTCATCCTCCTGACGGTCATTATCCGCTATCCGGGCGGCATCACGCCCTATGCGAAAAAACTCATTGGATATGCACAGGCTAAATTCGACGGAAAGGACAGGTGAGGATTGTGGCAGTATTGGAATTAAAGGGAGTTACAAAACAATTCGGCGGCCTGACAGCTGTTTCCGAGGTTGACCTTAAGATAGAAAAAAACCAGATCTGTTCCCTGATTGGCCCCAACGGCGCAGGAAAGACAACGGTATTCAATATCATTACCGGCGTATACCAGGTGACCAAAGGCGATATCTTCTTTGAGGGCAGATCCATCTGCGGCTGCGCACCATACAAGATAGTGGACATGGGAATCGCCAGGACCTACCAGAACATCCGCCTGTTTAAGAAGATGACGGCAGTGGAAAATGTCATGACAGGCTTCCACTGCCGGAGCCGGGCCGGACTGTTCAACATCATCTACAACCGCAGGAAAATGCTGGAAGAGGACAGGAATATCCGGAAAAGGAGCGAGGAACTTCTGGAGTATTTAAAGATTGCGGACTTAAAGGATGAGCTGGCCTCCAGCCTGCCTTACGGCCACCAGCGGCTGCTGGAAATCGCCAGGGCCATGGCCACCCAGCCAAAAATCCTTTTGTTGGATGAACCGGCAGCAGGAATGAATGCCCAGGAAAAGGAAGAACTCATAAGGACAATCCGTGGCATCCGCAATGACTTTGGCATATCCGTCCTCATAGTGGAGCATGACATGGACCTGATCATGAATATTTCGGATGATATCACGGTGTTAAACTATGGTGCGAGGATTGCCCACGGGGTTCCGGAAGAGATTCAGAACAATGAGGAAGTAATCGAGGCATACCTGGGAAGGAGTGATTCTTAATGGGCCAGAGGGAAACGGTTTTAGATATATCCGGCTTACATTCCAGCTATGGGATGATTAAAGCCATCAAGGACATAAACATCCATGTGGACAAGGGAGAGCTGGTTTCTCTGCTGGGAGCCAACGGCGCAGGCAAATCAACCCTTTTAAAATCCATCATCGGCATGGTACATATTGAAAGCGGCTCCGTCAAATACCAGGGGGAGGAACTTGTGGGCAGGAAATCCCATGAAATCATCCCCATGGGAATCTCCATCGTGCCGGAGGGGCGCAAGATATTCGCCGATGCCACGGTTATGGAAAACCTGGCCATCGGCTCCTACACAAGGGCTGCAGACAAGGCGCTGGACCAGAAAATCTTAGACCAGGTATTTGAATTCTTCCCACGCCTTGCGGAGAGGAAGGGCCAGATGGGGGGCACGCTGTCCGGAGGCGAACAGCAGATGCTGGCCATCGGAAGGGCCATGATGTCCGACCCCAAGCTCCTTTTGCTGGATGAACCGTCCATGGGCCTTGCGCCGCTGGTGGTGGAGCAGGTATTCAACATCATTGAAAAGCTGAAACAGACAGGAATCACAATCCTTCTGGTGGAGCAGAACGCCAGGATGGCAATAAAGGTCAGCGACCGCTCCTACATGCTGAATACCGGGAAGATAGCCGGTGAGCTGGATGCCTCCGACGGCGCCAGCCAGGATGCGCTGTTGGAAGTGTACCTGGGCAAGAGCGGGAAATAAAGGGGGAAATGGGTATCATGAATCTGGAAAATGTTAAATTCAATACGGACACAAAGCTTGTGTTAAATATAGGCGACCCCATGGGCAAGACCAATGCGCCCAGGGCGTACAACAAACTGTTTGGCGAACTGGACATGAACGCCATCATGCTTCCGGTGGAGGTAAAAAAGGGAATGCTGCCCCGGTTTATGGAGGCATGTAAAATGCTGGGCATCCGCTACATTTCCCCTACCATGCCGCACAAAAAGGATATCATACCTTTGCTGGATGATGTGGATGAAAGCTCCAGGATATTCCAGTCCGTCAATGCAATCCGCATTGACGAAGACGGCACCAGCCACGGCGTGGGCATGGACGGTAAGGGCGCCCTGAATGCCATCCTAAGCAGCGGCGCCCGGCTTGAGGGAAAAGAGGCGGTGATGCTGGGAAGCGGCAGCATCAGCGGCGTGATTGGGCTGGAACTGTCAAAACACGGCATCAGGAAACTTACCATATTAAACAGGACCGTAAAAAAGGCACAGGAAATCGCCGACATACTGAACACCCATACCTCCATGGAGACAAGGGCCCTGGCATCCACGCCGGAGAACCTTGATAAGGCGGCCGGGACAGCCCAGCTGTTCCTTCAGGTGACGCCCCTGGGAATGGCGGGATACGGAAAGACCCACGAATACCTGGGGTTTGTGGACTATCTTCCAAAGGACTGCGTGGTATTTGACGTTATCATCAATCCGGCTGACACTCCGGTAATCGCAGCCGCCAGGGCAAGGGGCCTTAAGACCGTACCCGGGCTCAAGATGCTGGCCGGGCAGATGGAGGCCATTTTCCGTTTCATGTTCGGGGTGGAGCTGACCCAAAAGGATAAAGACGCCTGTATCCAGGAATTATGCCGGTTTCTGGGCGTTACCGTGGACTGAGGATGGAAGTCAGCCGTTATCTGGACCTGTTTGTGGACATAGGGCAGGCAATGCTTGAAGCAGGGGCCGGGATACACCGGGTGGAGGATACCATATACCGCCTGTGCGGGGCCTATGGCCTGGGAAGGGCGGATATATTCGCAATCCGTTCCCTGATCCTTGTGACAATCAGGGAAGACACAGGAAAATCATACACGGACTCCAGAAGGATATATGGGATAGGAACCAATATGGCCAGGCTGGAAGAACTGAACGCCCTGTCCCGCTATATCTGCCGGGAACGGCCGGAGGCCGCGGAGATAGACAGCGAAAAGGGGAGGATGAGAGGAGAAGAAGATGAGGGTAAAATATGAGGATATGGTAAATGAATTTAAACGTGTTCTGGCCAAATACGGATTTACGGAAGAAAATGCAGCGGATGCCGCAGGGATATTTGCCCAGAATTCCCTGGCTGGCGTATACTCCCATGGCCTGAACCGGTTCCCCAGGGTAATTGAATACCTGAAAAAAGGGGAGATTGACCCCCAGGTCACGGCTGGCTGTGAGATGGCCATGGGCGCGTTCGAGCGATGGAACGGACACAGGGGATTCGGCCCATTAAATGCCAAAAAAGCCATGGACCGCGCCGTGGAGCTGGCAAAGCAGTATGGCATCGGCGTTGTGGCGCTGGGCAACAACAACCACTGGATGCGCGGCGGAAGTTATGGATGGCAGGCAGCCGACCAGGGCTGCATCGGAATCTGCTGGTCCAACACACAGCCCAACATGCCTGCATGGGGCGGCGTTGACAAGAAGATTGGAAATAACCCGTTTATCATGGCCATCCCGAGAAGTAACGGGGAGCATGTGGTAATTGACTGCGCCGTATCCCAGTTCTCCTACGGCAAGATGGAGGACTGCAGGCTCAAGGGCATCCAGCTGCCCGTACCAGGCGGTTATGATACCAAGGGCAACCTGACCACGGACCCGGCGGAGATTGAAAAATCCTGGCGCGTGCTGCCCATGGGATACTGGAAGGGAAGCGGCATTTCCATTGCCCTGGACCTGATTGCAACCGTGCTTTCCAATGGGAACTCCGTGCATACCATAGGAACCTTTGGGGATGAGGTGGGCCTTACCCAGGTCATGATTGCCATTGACCCGTCTAAGGCCAACACACCAGAGCTGACAGACCGGATCGTGACTGATATTGTCAGCGATGTCAAATCCTCTGTCCCGGAAAAGGAAGGCGGCCAGGTCCTGTACCCGGGCGAACCTGAGTTAATTGCCATCCGGGACAACCGGGAAAACGGGATTCCTGTGGTGGAGGAGAAATGGAACGAAGTATTGGCTATGTAGATATCCATATAGAAAGCGAAGTAATAGCCAGGTAAAGAACGGTGCAGAAAGCCATGCAGCAGCCATATAAAAGGCCATATAAAAGTCCATATAAAAAGCCATGTAAGAAAAGAGGTAGGAAAGATTATGTATGCAATCAAATATGACGGGCCGCGGAAGGTTCAATGCGTTGAGATTGACAAGCCGCAAGCAGGGGAAAATGAAGCCTTAATCAAGGTCAGGTCGGCAGGAATCTGCGGAAGCGACATTGGCGCGTTCCGCGGTACCAACGGACTGGTTACATATCCGCGTATCATCGGTCATGAGGTGGCAGGGGAAATCCTGTCCATACCAGAGCACAATAAAAAGGGCCTGAAAGCAGGAGACCATGTAATTGTTGACCCCTATCTCTACTGCGGCTCCTGTTATCCCTGCTCCATCGGCCGGACCAATTGCTGTACGGACTTAAAGGTGCTGGGCGTCCATGCAGAGGGCGGGATGTCTGAATATTTTGTCCACCCGGCAGATATGCTGTGGAAGCTGCCAAAGGATATGCCCTGGGAACTGGCGCCCATTGCCGAACCCCTTACCATTGCGCTTCACGGAATCCACAGGGGAGGATTAAAGGCAGGGGAACATGTGGCAATCATTGGAGCGGGCCCCATCGGCATCCTGGCGGCCATGGCCGCCATTGCGTACGGCGCCCATCCTATCATGATAGACCTGGTGGATGAACGGCTGGAGGCGGCAAGGAAGCTGGGCGTGCGGTATACCGTCAACTCCGGCAGGGAGGATACGGCGGCCAAGGTTTCTGAGTATACCGGCGGGCGCATGGCTGAGCTGGTGATGGAGTGTTCCGGGGCTAACCCGGCCGTGCGTTCTGCCCTGGACCTTGTATCAAACGCAGGGCGTATTACCCTCACAGGCTGGCCCAAGAAGGAGACGCCCCTTCCCACGGATGTGATTACCAAGAAAGAGGTGGACATACGCGGCGCCCGCACCAGCGCCAATGAATTTGAGGAAGCCATTGACCTGATTCATACAGGAAAGGTGGATGCCCGGAAGATACTGACCAAGGTGGTCACCATAAAGGAAGCGCCTGGGACAATCATTGATATTGAGAAGAATCCAGGGGATTATATGAAGGTGAATGTTGTGATGGATTAGTACCTCTACGAAATTTGGAACCTTATCTTAAATGTGTCCTGTCTTGGCATGATGGTTAAAAGGAAATCCTGCTGACATGCCCATGAAACTTAGATTGATGCAGGATATGATAGAGTACACCTCTTCATCATGCAGAAAATCATATTGTAGTACTAAAATAATGAAAGCCGTATACCAGGATTTAATCTGGTCTGCGGTTTTTCGTATTTCTATAGTAAAATAGAGGGATTTTGATGATGCCCAGGCGCTATGCCTTGCAATCAAAATTGCATAATGCTATAATCTTAATATTAAAAAACAGGGAAATACATGAATCACCCAGGTTTTTAAAACTATTATTTTAAGAAGGTTTTCTGCTGAGCGGATCGTTAAGGGGGAATATGGCTAGGGTACAATATGGTTTTAAACAAATGTCTGTATATGAAATTTACCGTTTGTCAGAGCTGGGTTATCTAAAGCTGCATCCGCCATATCAAAGGCAGCCATGCTGGACATTAAATATGAAAATGGCTTTATTGGATTCTATTTTTAGAGGATTTCCGATTAACCCGGTTATCCTTCAGGAGTATGAGGCAGGGCGTTATGAGGTGATAGATGGTGCACAGCGGCTGTCAACGATTATTGAATTTATCAATAATAAGTTCGGGATTCGTTATCCTGAAGGTAAAATCCACTATTTTAAAGAATTAGCAGCGATGGAGCAGAGAAAATTAGAGGATTATACAGTGCTCTCCATAATCGTATCGGGAACAGTGGAAGAAAATGTTGCCAGGGATATTTTTCTGAATATCAATGTAAGAGGAAAAAGTCTTACCCCTCAGGAAATACGGAAAGCTAAATACGCAGAAAAGGGTATGCCGTTTGTGGAAAAACTGGCGCAGATGGAAGTATTTAAAAAGGTCGTTCATAAGATGGGAGAGGAAAGGCGGCAGAAGCTGGTACTCCGTTTTCTTGCCTTCAGCCTGAAAGGGTATGAAGGCTACGATGGAAAGATGGCTGAATTTCTTGACAGTACCCTTGAAAACTACGAAAAATTCCGGCCATTTGAATCGCAGATAGAAAAAAGCTTTATGCAGATGTGCAGATGTGTACAGGTAGTATGGCCTGTAGACGCTTTCATGGTCTTATCTGGAAAGGGTAAAAAAAAGAGATTCAGCCAGGCGCTATTTGATATCATATCTTATTCATTTACACAATTTCCGGAAGCAAAGTTGATTGATTCAGCAGAACAGATCCGTCAGGCCCTTGAAATGCTGCTTGCAAAAAACGCGGAGTTTAGGTATGCTGTTACAGATACAGGGAATGCTGGGAAAAAGAAGGTATCTGACAGGTTTGCTATATGGATGGATACAATGAAGAATATAGTTGGAGGATGATATGATTAACCAATATTCCATTGAAAATTTTAAAATACATGATAGCAGCGAAATATTGGAATTAAATGGGCTTACAATCTTTACAGGTGCAAATAATTCTGGAAAGACATCAATGATACAAAGCATAAGGGCACTTTCAAAAATGTGTATATATGCAAACAAATATATATATATGCCATTAGAGCAGATAGAAGGGCTGGGAAGCCTGAAGAATACGCTCAATAAAGCCGTGGACCGGAAAGCTGATATCCGATACTCTTTTGTTATGGAGCCAGAATATTTTTTTATTTCAATGACATTTGGATCAGCGCTTTCATTAAATGGGAATGACGGGCTTCTCAAAGAGGATACGGCAGTGCTTAAAAGCCTGGAAATGACGGTACTTTCAAATGACGGAAGATCAAGAACTTTTGTTTGGACTTTGGAACCGGATTGGGAAAATCCTTTTGCTTCCTATCATTTAACGGAAAAGGATAATGAAACAGAGAAAGAAACAGAACTGGGCAGTGTACTATTAACAGGCTTTACATTAATGTCAACCATTGACATTATTAAGCCGGAAGGGGTCAGAAAGGAAGTTCTTAAATGCCTGGCTGGCCTATCATCATTGGGAAGTGGGAAAATACGGTATTTAGGCCCGTATAGACATATAGATACAATGGCTGGCGGTGGGAATGCCAGTGGCATGTTGGAAGAAGATGGGGCTAATATGTGTAACATCCTGTCTGTATTTCAGGATAAGGTCATTTTCGATGGACATACAACATTAAAGCAGTCATTTGAATATTGGACCAGAAAGATGCTGGACAGCAGTTTTTTTATAAGGCAGGAAGGGAAACGCATCAATCTTTATACGGTAGAACAGGATATAGAACTGGAAATAACTCAGATTGGATTTGGTAATACACAGATTTTACCTATTATTTTAGAAATCCTTCTGGCAAAAAAGGGTGATATTGTCATAATCGAAAATCCGGAGGTGCATCTCCATCCCAGATGGAAAGCTGATTTAATGGAATTATTTTATTTTGCGGCTGAACATGGCATAAAGGTAGTGATTGAGACACAAAGTGTGGAAATGATACTTAGGGGGCGTCTTCTTGTCAGGAAGAACCCGGAATATAAAGATTTAACAGCACTATATTCATTTGAAAAAGATGGATTTACCTGTACCATAAGCAGGATTGAAATAGAAGATACAGGACGTTTGGATTCCTGGCCTAAAGATTTCATAGATAGGGTTATATTTGAAGATACCTGGAGATTATTGTAAAATGGATTTTTATTTAAATCATGCATTTTTGATAAAACAGTTGAAGGGCGGCCTGCCGCTGGAATTGAGTGCCAGGGAGTTGGCGCTGTACCTGGACCGATTAGGAGAACGTGGTGACCATATACTTATAGATCAGGACCTTTCGGCAAGTCTTTACTCCGGCTTGGCCACATATCCTTACCAGACATTGGGGATGTGCCTTATACATTGCGGTTATATTAAGCCTGAACCAGTAATTAACCTCAATGACTCAGATTTAGAACCGCCGGTTGAATCCGATATTGTCAGGAAGATAATAGGATACTGCTGCCGTGATGAGCAGGAAAGGATGCTGACATTCCCCTCAGATGCGGAAGCTTGTTTTCCTGCATATAGAGTACTAAAAAGTTCAGGAATTTGTGTAAAGAACTTAAAAGGTATTTCTGAACTGGATGATTATATAACCTGTAATCCTCTGCCGGATTCGATAGAGGAAGTTTTTTATAAGGCTGCCAGGGATAACCAGGATTTGGTCTTTACGGAAAAAGCATTTGATACAGCCAAAAAGAGAAACAGTGCTTATAGGAGTTTTGGATATGACAAGCTTTTGAAAGCATTTAGCGGAATGCAGCGTATGCTGATTCCCTTTTACAAGGGGGAAAAGCCAGGAATATCAGAAAAAATGGTATTTGCCGAATTTAATCTTGCCTATGGGATAGAGATTTCAGATGAGACAAAAGAAACTATGGATATGTTCGGCCACCTCCGCCGGTGTGTTGTAAATGGAAGGAAAGAGAAAATGCGTAACCATATGAAAATAAGCGTTCAGGAATGCAGGATATACTTTAAATACATAAACGGTAAGATATATTTTGGCCATAGCGGCGGACATTTGCGCACATGTAGGAATAGATAAAATAATTATATAATGGAGGAAAAGCAATGACTGGAAAGCGTGCGGATTATATAACATGGGATGAGTATTTTATGGGGGTTGCCCTGCTGTCAGGCAGACGGTCCAAGGATCCCAGCACCCAGGTAGGCGCGTGTATCGTGAGCCAGGACAACAAAATCCTGTCCATGGGCTACAATGGGTTCCCAAAGGGATGCTCGGATGACGAATTCCCGTGGGGCAAGGAACAACAGGAGGAAGATCCCTATAATTCCAAATATTTCTACTCCACACACAGCGAGTTAAATGCTATCCTTAATTACAGGGGAGGAAGCCTGGAGGGAAGCAAGCTGTATGTGACCCTGTTCCCGTGCAACGAGTGTGCCAAAGCCATTATCCAGGCCGGGATCAAGACCATTATCTATGGGGAGGACAAGTATGCCGAGACTCCTGCCGTCAGGGCGTCTAAGCGCATGCTGAACGCAGCCGGCGTGCGCTATTACCAGTACCAGCCCACGGGCAGGAAAATCGAAATAGAGGTATGAATTTCATGAAAATATTACTGGTGGCCGTCAATGCCAAATATATCCATTCCAATCTTGGCATCTACAGCCTGAAAGCATATGCAGGGCAGCAGATGGACAGGTGCCGGTCCCGGCAGGCCACAATTGAACTTGCAGAGTATACCATCAACCATCAGATGGAAGTATGTCTGCAGGACATTTACAGGAGAAGACCCGATGTAATCGGGTTTTCCTGTTATATCTGGAATATCGAGACCATCCGCGCCCTGGCAGCCGACCTTAGAAAGGTACTGCCAGGCATTCCCATCTGGTTGGGCGGACCCGAGGTATCCTTTGACGCTGAGAAGGTTTTAAGGGAAAACCCTTCTGTCACAGGAGTCATGAAGGGTGAAGGAGAAGAGACATTTGCACAGTTGGCGCGGCATTATGTGGATGACTTGACCGATATGTCTGATATCGCCGGCCTGACCTACCGCAATCCCGACGGTACCCTGACAGATACCGGCATCCGGCCCGTGATGGACCTGAACCGGATTCCATTTTCCTATCATACCGTGGCATTGAAAGATCTGGAGCACAGGATTATTTATTATGAAAGCAGCAGGGGGTGCCCGTTCTCCTGCAGTTACTGCCTTTCATCCATAGACAGGCAGGTGCGGTTCCGCGATTTGGGACTGGTGCGGGAAGAACTCCGTTATTTCCTGGATGCCGGGGTCCCTCAGGTGAAATTTGTGGACAGGACCTTTAACTGCAGGAAGAGCCATGCCATGGCCATCTGGAAGTTCATACAGGAACATGACAACGGTATTACCAACTTTCATTTTGAGATAGCGGCTGACCTGCTGGACGAAGAGGAGATGGACCTTCTTGCAAAGATGCGTCCCGGGCTGGTGCAGCTGGAAATCGGGGTCCAGACCACCAATGTACGGACATTGGTGGCCATACGGCGCAAAACCGACCTGGAGGAGATACAGCGGATTACCGCCAGGATTAACCGGGGCAGGAACGTGCACCAGCACCTGGACCTGATTGCAGGGCTGCCCCATGAAGACCTGGACAGTTTCCGGCGTTCCTTCAACGATGTGTATGCCATGGAACCGGAACAGCTCCAACTGGGATTCCTGAAGGTACTGAAGGGCTCCTTTATGGAAGAGATGGCTGGCTCCTACGGACTTGCCTACTCATCCCTTCCTCCCTATGAAGTCCTGTCCACCAGATGGCTGTCCTATGACGGCATCCTGGAATTAAAGGAAGTGGAGGACATGGTGGAGGTCTACTACAACAGCAGACAGTTCACCTGTACGCTGAAAGCCTTCGAAAACGAGTTTGCGTCCCCCTATTCCATGTTTTATTTCATGGGGGAGTATTACCGGCGCCGCGGGCTGGCTGGGATTAGCCACAACCGGATTGCCAGATATGAAATCCTGTTTGATATTATAAGGGAACGCCTCACACCATGCGGCGGACAGGCGGAGGCAGCCCGTCCGGAGGGCACGGCCGGGCTTGGGCTGGAAACATACAGGGACCTTCTCATGACCGACCTTTACCTTCGGGAAAATGTCAAGAGCCGCCCTGTCTTTGCCCGTGACCCGGCAGCATCCAAGGCCAAAATAAAGGATTTCTTCATAAAAGAAGGAAAATCCCCGCAATATCTGACAGACTATAAAGGTTACGATTCCAGACAGATCAGTAAGATGGCCCATGTTGAGGCAATGGCCGATGGAACCCTTGTGCTGTTTGATTACAGGAACCGGGATCCATTGACCTACAATGCCAGGGCATGTGTAATCGATATGGATGACAATGGATAAAGGAATTAAAGAATGAAAAAAACAGAAGTGAAAAAACCGAAAATACGCGAGACCAAAAAGGAACAGGCAGCCCGGATTGAACGCATCCTAAAAGCCCTGGACCGGGAGTATGGAACCGAATACCGGTGTTACCTGAACCATGAAACGCCCTGGCAGCTTCTGATTGCTGTCATCATGAGCGCCCAGTGCACGGATGCCAGGGTCAATATGGTGACAGAGGACCTGTTCAAAAAGTACGATACCCTGGAGAAATTCGCGGCCGCCGACCTCAAGGAGCTGGAAAAAGACATCCATTCCACCGGCTTTTATCATATGAAGGCAAAGAACATCATTGCCTGCTGCAAAGACCTGGTGGGAAAGTTCGGGGGCCAGGTGCCGGCTACCATGGAAGAGCTGACTTCCCTGGCCGGCGTTGGCCGCAAGACCGCCAATGTAATCCGAGGCAATATTTACAATGAGCCAAGTATTGTGGTGGACACCCATGTGAAACGCATTTCCAGGAAGCTGGGCCTTACAAAGGCAGAGGACCCGGAGAAAATCGAATACGATTTGATGAAGGTATTGCCGAAGGACCACTGGATCCTCTGGAACATCCACATCATAACCCTGGGCAGGACCATCTGTATTGCCCGCAGGCCCAGGTGCGGTGAGTGCTTTTTAAGGGATGACTGCCCGGGCCGCGAAGAATAGGAGAAAATGTAAGATAATGACAAATTCATACATAGCCCTGGACCTGGAAACAACAGGACTGGAGCCAAAGCAGGAGAAGATAACGGAGATAGCAGCCTTAAAAGTAGTGGACGGGGTCATTTCCAAGAGATATGTCACATTTGTAAATCCCGGCCGGAGCCTTGGGGCACATATTACCCAGCTCACCGGAATCACGGACAAGATGCTGGCGGACGCGCCTCCCATTGAGGAGCTCATAGAAGATGTGGTCAGGTTCTGCGGTGACCTTCCCCTTCTTGGCCACAATATCCGGTTTGATTACAGCTTTTTAAAACACGCGGCAGTGAACCGCGGCCTGGAGTTTGAACGCCATGGAATCGACACCCTGACGCTGTGCCGCGCATTTATGACAGGAGATACCAGGAAGAACCTGTCCTGTGCCTGTGCCTATTTCCATGTCCCTCAGTCCACGGCCCACCGGGCCCAGGCGGATGCAGAAGCCGCCCACCTGCTGTACCAGGAGCTGATGTCGCGCCACAGCCAGGACCAGCCGGACATGTTTGCACCCAGACCATTGATTTATAAAGCAAAAAGGGACCAGGCAGCCACAAAAAGACAAAAAGAATACTTGCAGGATTTATTAAAATGTCATAGAATAGACGTAACTGTGCAGATAGAAGACATGAGCCGCAGCCAGGCATCGCGGATGATTGACACCATTATCTCCCAGTATGGAAGGATACCAAGACAAATCTTTTAAAAAGAGTGGTCTGCAGCAGACTAAGTAAGAGATTCTGAGGCATATTATTATAAAGAGGTGAATGTACATGATGAATATGAGTGATCCCAAATTCAAGAAAATCATTTCCACTGTCATTGTAGTGGTATTGGTGCTGGCAATGATTGTGCCCATGGCGCTCAGTGCTTTGATGTACTAAGTCGTACTGGTGCTGGGATTCAGAGGACAGACCCAATATGCTGTACTAGAGCCTGTTTGAAAATTCATTCCCGCCGTCTGCACGCCCCACTTCGCGGTATATTTGGCCCCGATTCAGTCAGCGTAGCCCTGCTACGCCTCCATCATCGGGACCAAATCTCCCACAAAGTGGGACGCACAGCCAACGGAAAGCAATTTTCAAACAGGCTCTAGGATCCGCAGCATTGAATTAAAACCGGGAAGAGGAGAAATTATGAGAAAAGCAATAGGAAGTGCCGGATTGGCGGCAGTCATCAGTATGGGGCTGCTTGCGGCATTTCCAGTGATGGCCTGGGCCGCTCCCGTACTGCCTGAGGGTATCAGTGCAGGCAGCCAGAGTCTGGCGGGGATGACGGCCGAAGAGGCAAAGGCAGCAGTGGAACAGTATGTGGACGGATTGGCGGGTCAGAAGGTGATTCTGAGCGTGGACGGACAGGATGTGGAAACCACGGCAAGGGAACTGGGCTTTCACTGGAGCAATACACAGGCAGTAGACGAGGCAGCCGGACAGTATGCAGGAGGCAGCCTGATTAAACAGTATATGGTTCAGAAGGACCTGGCGGCGGCGCCCGTGGACCTGGAACTGGACACGGCGGTGGATTCCGAAAAGGTAAAAGCGTTCGTGGATACCCAGTGCCAGGCTGTGACGGCACAGCCCCAGGATGCGTCCATTACAAGGGAAAACGGCCAGTTTGTCATCACGGACTCCGTGGCAGGCAAGGTGGTTGACGCGGCGGCAACCGAGGCGGCGCTCAACGAAGCCTTAGAAGGCGGATTAGAAGAACCGGTCAAGGTAACGGCTCAGGTAACGGAACAGCAGCCTGCCATTACAAGCGGGGACCTGGCAACCATTCAGGATGTGCTGGGTACCTATACAACTGATTTCAGCAGCAGCGGCGCATCGCGCTCCACCAACCTGGCAGTAGGCGCGGCCAAGATAAACGGCCACCTGCTCATGCCCGGGGATGTACTTTCCGGTTATGAGTGCCTGCAGCCATTTACAACAGCCAATGGCTACCGGACAGCGGCGGCTTATGAGAATGGCCAGGTCGTTGACAGCATTGGCGGAGGCGTGTGCCAGATTTCCACCACACTGTATAATGCATCACTGGAAGCGGAACTGGAGATTGTCCAGAGACAGAACCACTCCATGATCGTAACCTATGTTAAACCGTCCAGGGATGCCGCCATTGCAGGCACGTACAAGGATCTTAAGATTAAGAACAATTACGGCACCCCCATTTATGTGGAAGGGTATACCGAAGGCAAGAAACTGACATTTACCATTTACGGCAAGGAGACCAGACCTGCTAACCGTAAGGTGGAGTATGTCTCAGAGACAATTGGAAGTACCAGCCCGGGAGACCCCCAGCTGATTGTGGACAATACCCTGGCGCCAGGCGCCCAGGTCAAGGTACAGTCTTCCCATACAGGACTCAGGTCCAGGCTTTGGAAGGTGGTGACCGTGGACGGCGTGGAGCAGGAAAGGACCCTTCTGAACAAGGATACCTATAATGCGTCCAAGGCAATCTACCGTGTAGGGCCGGCACTTCCGGCCATTGTACCGCCAGACCCGAACATGACGGCCCCGGTGGAGACGGCTCCGGTGGAGACAGCGCCTGCAACCGGCGTTGACGGCGGACCTGGAGTCACGCAGCCGGCGGAGAATCCGGCCCCGGCCGCGCCCGCGGATCCGGCCCCGGCCGCGCCCGCGGACCCAGCCCCGGCGGCGCCGGCAGACCCGGCTCCGGTGGCCCCGGCCGCAGACCCGGCTCCGGTGGTCACGCCCATACCGGAGGCAGCGGGATGAGGACTGCAGGCCAGGGCCCGGGAGGGTTTGAGAAGCGGGATGGCTTTATGAAACCGGGCCAGGATTTGGTGATGGCGGGTTTCACCGGTCTTGCCGGTACACGCAGAATCGGCCAATATAAGAGGGAAGAACTTGAGACACATTTTTCCCCTATGTTCTTAAGGTGTCTGGACCAGACGGAAGACATTTCCGTAAAACAATGGATGGAATGTGAGGCTGCACAGGGCCGCTGCCCTGTGTCGTCCTACGAATATGCAGGAGAGGGCGGCGTGTTAGCTGCCCTTTGGAATTTATCCGGAATTTTTAATGCCGGGATTGATGTGGATCTGAGGTCATTTCCTATCCGGCAGATTACGGTGGAGGTTTGTGAATTATATGAGCTGAATCCTTACAGGCTGCTGTGCGGCAACTGTGTTGTCATGGCGGCTGACCGGGGAGGACAGCTGGTCAGAAGATTAAGCGCGCAAGGGATTCAGGCGGCTGTCATCGGATGTGTGACAGAGGGCATTGCAAGGCAGGTCCGTCACGGAGAAGAGGCGGCAGGCTATCTGGAACGGCCAAAGCCGGATGAACTGCTTAAAATTGTCACTACAATATAATAATCAGGATGGAGGATGTTGAACATGAGAGAGAAGATTCTTGCAGTCATTGAGAAGAACAGCAGGATTGATATTAAAGACCTGGCGGTCCTGTTGGGGGAAAGTGAAGTGGCGGTTGCCAACGAGATAGCGCAGATGGAAAAAGAACATATCATCTGCGGATACCATACCCTGATTAACTGGGACAATACCAGCGATGAGAAGGTAGTTGCCCTTATCGAGGTAAAGGTGACTCCCCAGAGAGGCATGGGATTTGACAAGATTGCGGAGCGTATATACCAGTACAGTGAGGTTGAGGCGGTTTACCTGATGAGCGGCGCCTATGATTTCACTGTATTCATCGAAGGAAAGACCATGCGCCAGGTGGCGCAGTTCGTATCTGACAGGCTGGCGCCAATGGAGTCCGTGCTCAGCACTGCAACCCATTTCGTACTGAAAAAGTACAAAGACCACGGCACCATCATAAGTGAGCCGGTACAGGATGAAAGGATGTTGATTACCCCATGAGAAATCCCTTATCAGATAAAATTGTAAACATACCGCCCTCAGGCATCCGCAAATTTTTTGATATTGTAAGCGAGATGAAGGATGCAATCTCCCTTGGCGTGGGTGAGCCGGATTTTGAAACACCCTGGCATATACGGGAAGAAGGCATTTATTCCCTGGAAAAAGGGCGTACCTTCTATACCTCCAATGCAGGCTTAAAGCCCCTGAAGGTAGAAATCTGCGAATACCTGAAGCGCAGATGTGATGTGGCCTATGACCCGGACCGGGAAGTGCTGGTGTCGGTGGGCGGCAGCGAGGCCATCGACCTTGCCATGCGTGCCATGCTCAATGACGGGGATGAGGTCCTGGTTCCCCAGCCCAGCTACGTGTCCTACATGCCCTGTGTCACCCTTGCGGACGGCGTGCCAGTGGTAATACAGCTGGAAGAAAAGGACCAGTTCAGGCTGACCCCGGAGAAGCTGTTGGAGAAGATAACGGACAAGACCAAGATTCTTGTGCTTCCCTTCCCCAATAACCCCACAGGCGCGATTATGGAACGGGAAGACCTGGAAAAGATTGTGGAGATTGTCCTGGAAAAGGATCTGTTTGTGGTATCCGATGAGATTTACTCAGAACTTACATACGGGGATGAGCCCCATGTGACCATTGCATCGTTCCCGGGCATGAAGGAGCGGACCGTGCTGATTAACGGATTTTCCAAGGCATACGCCATGACTGGCTGGCGCCTGGGTTATGCGGCTGCCCCGGCCGCCATACTGGAACAGATGCTCAAAATCCACCAGTACGCCATCATGTGCGCACCTACCACCAGCCAGTACGCAGCCGTATCTGCCCTTAAGAACGGCGACCCGGACGTGGCCATGATGCGTGAATCCTATAACCAGCGCCGCCGCTTCCTGCTTCACGCCTTTGCGGAGATGGGAATAGAGTGTTTTGAGCCAAAGGGCGCATTCTACACCTTCCCCAACATCAAACGGTTTGGCATGACTTCGGAGGAGTTTGCAACCAGGCTCCTGCAGGAGGAAAAGGTGGCGGTCGTGCCGGGAACCGCATTTGGCGGCTGCGGCGAGGGATTTGTAAGGATTTCCTATGCCTACTCATTAAAGAACCTGAAGGAAGCCTTAAGCCGGATTGAGCGGTTCATTAACAGGCTGGACGGAAAGGCGTGACCCCATTATGATGAACATAGTATTACTGGAGCCGGAGATGCCGTCCAACACAGGCAACATCGGCCGCACCTGTGTGGCCACCCAGACCAGGCTCCACCTCATTGAGCCCCTGGGCTTTAAGCTGAACGAGAAGGCGTTAAAGAGGGCCGGACTGGATTACTGGGACAAACTGGACGTGACCGTGTACAGCGATTACCAGGACTTCCTGGAGCGCAACCCGGACGCCCTGGAGCACATGTATTTTGCCACCACCAAGGCCCACAAGGTATATTCCGACGTGGAGTATGAACCGGACTGTTACCTGATGTTCGGCAGGGAAAGCGCCGGGATTCCAGAGGAAATCCTGGTGGAGAACGAAGACCGCTGCGTCCGCATCCCCATGTGGGGCGACATCCGTTCCCTGAACCTGTCTAATTCTGTTTCCATTGTGCTGTATGAGGCGCTGAGGCAGCATGGGTTTGAGAAGATGGAGCTTAAGGGGGAGCTGCATCAGCTGAAGTGGAAAAATAAATAGCTAATATATGATATACAAGGCTGCCGGCATGCGGGATGAACATGCCGGCAGCTGTTTTCTTTGCGTCCACCAGTCATAATCCCCCCAATCCACACATACCCTAGAAGTAGCTGAAACGGCAGCTTCCCGTTTCGACTAAATGTGATGGGATCAGAGTGTGGAGGGGTTGTAGATGAACGAGAAGTACGTGGAAGCCTTAGAGCAATATGATATGGATATTTTATCAGTTAGAAAGGGCCGTGGTTCATGGATCTGTGAGACCAGGAACGGATGCAGGCTTTTAAAGGAATACCGCGGCACGGTCAAGCGTCTGGAATTCGAGGACGAGGTCTTAAGGATACTGGATACAAGAGGAAGCCTGCGGGCGGACCAGTACATCAGGAACCGGGAAGGCAGCCTTTTGACCGTGACCGGGGACGGGACCCGCTACATACTTAAGGACTGGTTCATGGACCGGGAATGCAACATCAAGGACGGGTTTGAAATCCGTCAGGCATTGTCCCGTCTGGCTATGCTTCACAGTCAGTTAAAGGCAGTTGAGTTTAAAGAGGAATGGAGCATGGGCTCCAATCTTTGTGCGCCTTTGGAAGAAGAATTGGAGCGCCATAACAAGGAAATGCAGCGTACCCGCAACTATATCCGGGGAAAACGCAAGAAATCCGATTTCGAGCTTTGCGTCATTGGGAACTATAATATGTTTTACGAGCAGGCCCAGGAGGCTGTGCAGGGAATCAAGGGACTGTGGTCGGAGGAAGCGGATCCAGGTTTTGGATATGACGCCCTGGAAGCAGCGGAAATACGGGGAATCACGGGCAAAAGCCGGCAGCCCTGTGCCGGCAGCCCGGATGACCAATCCGGAAAGCCCATATATCTGTGTCACGGAGACCTGGACCAGCACCATGTGCTGATGGGCAATGGCTATACGGCCATTATTGAATACAACCGGATGCACCTTGGGATCCAGGTATCGGACCTTTACCGTTTCATGCGCAAGGTCATGGAGAAACATGGCTGGAATATGGACCTGGGGCTGTCCATGCTGGACTCCTATGAGCGGGTACTTCCCATGGACCGTCAGGAGCGGACCTGCCTGTACTACCTGTTCCTGTATCCTGAAAAATACTGGAAACAGCTGAACTTTTATTTTAATGCCAACAAAGCCTGGATACCGGAGCGCAATATCGACAAGCTTCACGGCCTGGAGGAACAGCAGCAGCTAAGGAACAGTTTCTTAAGGCGTCTAAAGGCGGACTGCGGGGCCTGAGCGGACGCCTGTGACATGCTGCGCGGCGAAAAATAATGAAGGCTTGTACTTCCTTTTTCTGGTTGGGTATAGTATAATCTTAATCAGGATATGCAGGCAGATTATGCATAGAATATCACATTCAGGAGGGAGTACAGAATGAAAGATTACATGAAGATATACCAGGAATGGTTATCAAACCCTTATTTTGACGAGGCCACAAAAGCTGAGCTTCGCGCCATAGAAGGCGACGAGAATGAGATTAAAGAGAGATTCTATATGGACCTGGAGTTCGGCACGGCCGGACTGCGCGGCGTAATCGGTGCCGGCATTAACCGCATGAATATTTATGTGGTAAGACGCGCTACACAGGGTCTTGCCAATTACATCATCAAACAGGGCGGCGCTGACAAGGGCGTTGCCATTGCGTATGACTCCCGCCATATGTCACCTGAATTTGCCATGGAAGCAGCCATGACCCTGGCAGCCAACGGAATCAAGGCATACAAATTCGAGTCCCTGCGTCCCACTCCGGAGCTTTCCTTTGCAGTACGTGAGCTGGGGTGCATTGCAGGAATCAATATCACGGCAAGCCATAACCCGCCGGAATACAACGGCTACAAGGTATACTGGGAGGACGGCGCCCAGTTCACCCCGCCCCATGACAAGGGCGTTACCGACGAGGTGCTGGCCATAGAGGATCTGTCCACGGTTAAGACCACGGACGAGGCCTCTGCACTGGCAGCAGGCAAATACGAAGTCATTGGCAAAGAAATCGACGATAAGTACATTGCCCAGGTAAAGGCCCAGGTTGTGAACCAGAAGGCCATTGACCAGATGCAGGACCAGATTACGATCGTTTACACGCCGCTTCACGGAACCGGCAACATCCCGGCCAGAAGGGTGATGGAAGAGATTGGCTTTACCCACGTATATGTGGTTCCGGAGCAGGAACTGCCGGACGGCGGTTTCCCAACCGTAAGTTATCCCAACCCCGAGGCAGCAGAAGCATTTGAGCTTGGCCTCAAGCTGGCTAAGGAAAAGGATGCGGACCTGGTACTGGCAACCGACCCGGATGCAGACCGCCTGGGCGTATATGTAAAGGACAGCGCTTCCGGGGATTACATCCCTCTGACAGGCAACATGTCCGGTTCTCTTCTTTGTGAGTACGTGCTCAGCCAGAAGCAGGCGGCTGGCAGGATTCCTGCCGATGGACAGGTCATTAAGTCCATTGTATCCACCAACCTGATTGACGCGGTTGCAAAGGAATACGGCTGTGAGCTGATTGAAGTACTCACCGGCTTTAAGTGGATTGGACAGCAGGTGCTTAAGAATGAGAAGACCGGACACGGAACCTATCTCTTTGGAATGGAAGAGAGCTATGGCTGTCTGATCGGCACCTATGCCCGCGATAAGGATGCGATTTCCGCAACAGCAGCCCTCTGTGAAGCAGCTGCATACTATAAGCAGAAAGGCATGACGCTGTGGGATGCCATGGTTGCCATGTATGACAAATACGGTTACTATAAGGATGCGGTCAAGTCCATCGGCTTATCGGGAATCGAAGGCCTGGCCAAGATCCAGTCCATCATGGAGACCCTGCGCAGCAACACCCCGGCCCAGGTGGGAAGCTACCATGTGGTTTCTGCAAGGGATTACAAGCTGGATACCATTACGGACATGGCCACAGGAGAGGTGAAGCCTACGGGCCTCCCATCCTCCAACGTGCTTTATTATGACCTGAACGACGGCGCATGGATCTGTGTAAGGCCGTCCGGAACAGAACCCAAGATTAAGTTCTATTACGGAATCAAGGGAACTTCCATGGAAGATGCGGATGCCAAGGCAGAAAGCCTGGGAGCGGCAGTGATGGCCATGGTGGATAAGATGATGTAAGACAATATCATGACGGATATAGGAAGGGATGCCTGGCGGCAATGGCTGCCGGGCACCCCTTTTTAAGCTATGAATTTTAGATGATAAAAGGCCTACAGGACGCCATTTTACCAGGTAACAATCCGGTCTATCATTTCCCTCTGTTCATCCGTCGACTTATTAAGATAAATACGTGTAGTCTCAATACTTTCGTGCCCCATAAGGTCGGCCAGAAGAGCAATGTCGTTAAAGTTTGCGAGGAAATTCTTGGCAAATCGGTGGCGGAATGCATGGGGATACACGGTAGCTGTCGGTATTCCGTAACGGCGGGCAAGTACCTTTAACTGGCTGCTTATACCTCTTGGCGTGATGAGGTGCCCGCGGGAAGTGATGAAGATAAAGCCGGATTCAATCCCCTTTTGATGAATCCAATCAAGGGCTTCTAGGCAAAGGGCGTCCGGGAAGTAGATTCTGCGGACCTTTCCTCCTTTTGAGTATAAATCCATGTATCTCATATCCAGGTGTTCTGCCTTCATCTGTATTAACTCGCTGACCCGGGCTCCGGTGCAGGCCAGGAACCGGACCACAAAATACCAGAACATGTTGCCATCGGATTTTAGGGAATCCTTGAAAACAACGTAGTCTTCCTGTGAAATCACGTCATCAACAAAAGAAACCTGCTGCGTCTGGACTGCAGGAAGGCGGAATGACAGAACATAGTTTGTGTCTGTGTTGTTGTCCTGAGATTGTATAAGACTGTCCAGATACCGGTTGATTCCGTATATCCGGTTATTAACGGTGGCTGCCTTATAATGATTCAGAAGATAATCTTTATACTGCATCAGATTTGTCATGTTCAGTCCGTCAAACAGGGAGTAGTAGAGCCGGCATGAGGCCAGACAGCTTTTCACGGTATTGGGGGATGCCTCCTGTTTCTTTAAGTAGATTATAAAATTTGATTCTGCTTCTTCTGGCATTTGTTTTGATGTACACATAAAATTACAACCTTCTATATCTGGTATGGCATGGTCGGATTACCAGTTTACTACCTGATTAAAAATCTGTGCCTGTTCGGTACTGGTTCTCCTCAGGTAGATTCGGGTGGATTCAATGCTGTCATGACCAAGCAAATTGGAGAGAAAAGCGATATCCCCTCCGTTTTCAATGAAATTTTTCGCAAAACGGTGGCGGAAGGAGTGGGGGTATACCACCCTGGAATCCAGGTTATAGCGGCAAGCGTAAGTCTTTAACTGCGCCCGGATTCCTGAGATGGAGATACAGCATCCCAGATGGCTGAGGAACAGGGGGCCGGAGTGCCTTCCCTCTGTCTCAAGCCAGTCCATAGCGTTTCTCTGTAGGGAAGATGGTATATAGATACGTCTCAGTTTATTTCCCTTGGAATAAATATCCCTGTATCCCTGGTATACATCATCCACCTCAAACATCACAAGTTCACTGACCCGGACACCTGTGGCTGCAATAAATCTGATAATGAAGTAAAATGTGTACTGTCCGTCTTCCCAAAGCCTGCGTTTCAGGTATTCATAATCAGCCTGGCTGATGACACGGTCCAGATAGCATTTTTGCTGGATACGGATTGCGTGTATCTTATAATCCCAGATTCCAAGGAATTTCAGGAAACAGTTCAAGGCCCGGATACGTATATTGACAGTTTGAGGCTGGTAATGGTCCATAAGGGAGACCTTGTAAAGACTGATGTTGTCCGGCGACAGCTGGTCATAGCAGGAGTAGAAATGTTTCACCCCATACATATAGGCGGTTATGGTATTGGAAGACATATTCTGACATAGAAGATAGTTTTGAAATGCGTCGAAAGCTTTGTTTAACTCCTGATTTTCAGCGGTTGCATGGGCGGAGATTTCTGACATTTGCATGCTGATACACGACCCTTCTGTATTTTATCGAATATAATAGCATAAATATTTAATAAAATAAATATACAGTTATTGTAAATCTGTCCATTCTGCCTATAAACATAAAATCTAAAGATATCATCCCTTTATTAGGCAGTAGTAAAAATAGACAATATGAGGAAAACTGTCACCTTGTAGATAAAAATATAAGTGGTATGTGAAGGGGTATAAAAAACACCCCCATACCACTTATCATAATATGTTAATACTGTCAGGAAGGCTCACTTTTTTCACCAGGAAAAACGGTCAAGAAGCATCGGATGCCCATCCGATGTGAAAATGGGTGCAAAAACGTACTTATAAGCAAGCCTAACGTCCGCTTTTGTGCTCCTTTTCCCGCCGCCCCGGACTGTTACAATATGTTATTGATTGATAACACCCGGTCCCAGGCTCTTGTTATCCTGCTCCGTCTTGGTGGAGGGATTACCGTCCCAGACACCGCTGGCATCCACATAGTAGCCGTCAGGTGTTATGCTGTCTGTTTCCATATAGGCGCCGATATTAAAGTAATACCATTTTTCATCTGTATCCTGGACCCAGGTGGATGCCGCATAGTATCCGTTTTTTCCAACATACCGCCAGCCCTTGTCGTCCTGGACCCACCCCGGAAGATAGCTGGTTTTTTCACCATTGAAATTGACATAATATCCGTCCGGTGTAATGGTGTCGGCCAGCATGATGCCATTATCATCCATATAATACTGCTGGTCGTTGACTTTCAGCCATCCATTGCTCACATAGGTGCCGTCCGGCTTCAGGTAACGGTATTTGCCGTCCTGGTTCTGCTGCCATCCGGGGGTAACGGTCCCCACATAGGCCCCGGCATCGGAGCCGTCCACATTGATTAGGTATTTCCGCACTTCCGGGGGGAGATTGCCTGGATTAACTCCTCCTGGCAGGCTGACCACGTCAATGTAGCGTTCCCTGGAGGGCAGTACCTTATTGTTTGTCACCAGTGTGATGCGCAGGGCGGGCTGTGTGCCTTCTGGGAGAGCGGGCTGGTTTTCCGGGATTGCCCAGACACCGTTTACGTTTACAAGGTCCGGAACCTGTCCCCAGGGCCTTCCAGCCGTATAATCAAAGGTATAAGCGTAATCATAACCCCTGTTCAGGATTACATCGCTTTCCTGGATGGTATTACCGCCCACCAGGATTGCGAAATAATAACCGTTTCCGCAGTCGATGGGTCTCCACTCAAAAAGATAGGCACCGCAGTTTTCCATGGCCGTGGCGGCGGCATCAGTCTGGTCTGCATATACAGTTGCAGCAGATGACATGGCCAGAATCAATGCCATTTCCAGACCTAACAAACTTTTCTTTAACATATGGACCTCCTGTCATTTCTGTTCTCCGCAAAAGGAAGAGTATTTATCAGCTGACGCCAAAAGGCGTTATGACCAACATATTGCTATATCAGCCATAACGCCTCCCCCTTAAATCATATTAGTGCGGTTTAAGGCAATGTCAGGAATTAGTCCTCAACATAGACGCCTTCGATGGTTCCGCCCTTCTTAACTACATAGTAGTAGTCGTTTCCATCCTTGTTCTTGCTGTTGCTATCAATTACCTTACCGGAAGTATTGACCAGGATGTACTCAACACCATCTTTGGTGTCTGTGGAATCAAGTACGTAAGCTTCCTTCAGATCCTTGGCTTTCTTGGAAACATGACCAATCTCAACAGACTCATTGTCGGTCTTATTGCCGATTGCGTCTACCAGCCCTGCGTCATCGATAAAGTCAGCAGCGTCATCCAGCTTCTTGTAAGTAACAGTCTTTTTGTTTGTGGTGGAATCTGTAGTGGTTGTCTTTTTAACAACGATGTACTTGTCATCGGAGTCTGCTCTCAGAAGCATACCGGACTGGTACAGCTTATCGTCTTTCTCGCCAGTCACGCCAGCGCCCTTGTTTCCACCGGACTTCTCAAAGTAGAAGTTGTGGTTCTCTCCGTCAACAGAAACAGTGGTCTTGCCGGTTCTCATGGAGCCGTCATCGCCGCCGCCGAAGTAGTAGCACTTAAAGCCGTTGGTCTCATAGTAATCAGCAGCATTGTCGAGGAAATTATCTTCGTCATCAAATGGATAATAATCATCATCATCAGCTTTTACAATCAGATTCTGATTATCCTTATCCTCATAGATGAACTTCAGGCCGTCAATCATACGTCCATCGTTCCTGAACGCATACTTCTTGCCCTTGATGGTCTTGAATTCACCGGCATACAGGTTGCCGCTGCCATCTGCATAGTACCATGCATCCTCGTCATCATCATATTTTTCATCGTTGAGATATTCAGCAGATACTACCTTAAACCATCCCTTGCTTACGCGGGCGCCGTCATCCACACTGTTGAAGTATTTCCATGCCTGTGTATAATGGGAGTCTTTTCCGCTACCGGTAAGGATACCGTCTCCATTGCCGTCCGTACCGCCAATTGCGTAGGACTGGGTTCCTACGCCGCCAGCGCCGCTGGTGCCTTTTTGTACCACGGAACCGGAAGCAGTGGTGCCTGCACTGTAATTGCGTTCTTTCTTAAGGTCATCCTCATCCAGGGACCACTCTGCAACCATTGCGCCATACTCGTCAAATGCGTACTTTCTGCCGTTGATGGTCTTGTCTTTTGTGCGGTCTCCGTTTTCTGCATATACCTTCTTACCATTGGATTTGAAGTAGAACCAGCGGCTCTGATCCTCGTCATCATTAAATGCAGCAGCGGTATATTTGTAATCATCCTCGGTTGCTTCATCGTAGGTGATATCCAGTTGAATCCAGCCAACTGTCATTGCACCGTCATCCTCGCCGCCAAAGTAATAAACGCCTTCCTTGAAGCCGTCCCCGTCTGAGTCGTCAACGCGTTCTGCGCTGTCATCGTCAACCCATCCAAAGAGCATCTTTCCATCTTCATCAAATGCATATTTCTTGCCGTTGATGGTCTTTAAGGAAACCTTGTCATTGTCGCCATTGGTTAAGGCCTTGCCGTTTGCCTGGAAGTAGTACCAGTAATGCTCCGGTTCATCGTCCTCACCTGCGTCCTCGTTCTCAATGGCAACCCACTGGTTTGCAGCCATCACACCATTGATGTCCACGTAGTAGTAGTTGTCGCCATCCTCAATCAGGGTATCAATGGCCATCTCGCCATCACTGTCCAGGTAATACCAGTTGTTACCGGACTTCTTCCACTGATCGGTTGCGCGCTCGCCATCTCTGTTGTAGTATACCCAAGTACCGTCTTCCTCAGCCCATCCTGTAGCTGCGAAAGAAGTCATGGATGCACCAATAGCGAGCAGTGCTGCTGTTGATAATACAGCAACTAATTTTGTCTGCTTTCTCATAATTAATGCACTCTCCTTTTTCTTTTTGAAATACTTTTTGAAATTCCTAATTGCATTACGAGTTGATTATACTTCGGATAAGGAAAATTATCAATAGTTTTTTTGCATTTTTTGCAAATTCTACTAAAAATGCGTAAATTAGACAATTTACCAATGGAAGCTTTCCAACTCCATCACACGCATTTAGTATAGTATAAATCCAAGGAAAATACCATAACATTTACCTGTGCATTTTCTTACGTAATTATTACAAAAAGCAAAGGTCTTTCGAAATTTGTACTTATATTTGTACAATTTGGAGGTATTAAAAAATGATACCCGATTTTTGGTATCAGGTACCATTTTTCTAATGCTCACTGTATTGACAATTATTTTGCCAATACAGTACTGTACGCTTCTGCCATTCCCTTGTTCTGGATTAAATCGTAGTATTCCTGAACCATCGGAATCATCCCGGTCAGGTCTTCGTGCCAATAGTCTTCACGCCTCATGATGTCTTCTACGGAGGCAGTCTTCATGAACGTAAGGATTTCTTCGCCATCGTTTGCCTTATCGGTTCGGTAGAAGGAGATAAGGGCTGCCATGGAGAAGGTGAGGGCTGCGGGGTATGTTCCAAACTTCTCTTTGTATTCCAGTATGGTCGGAAGAACGCGTACCTGGAACTTGCTTACGGAGTTAAGGGCAATACTTAACAGCAGGTGCTTAATGAATGGATTGGAAAAACGCTCCAGCACAGCTGCGCCGAACTTGCGGTTATCTTCTGTGTCTCCAATGGTAGGGATGATTTCCTCAAAAATGCATTTCTTAAGGAAGGAAGAGACTTTTTCATCCTTCATGCATTCGCCTACGGTTTCAAGTCCGTAAAGATACGCGCCTAAGACCATGGAGGTGTGACCGCCGTTCAGGATGCGGACCTTTCTCTTCTTATATGGATGCACATCATCGGTCCATACAACATTGTAGCCAGCTTTCTGGAATGGAAGCTCGTCTTCATGATGCCCGCCGATTACCCACAGATGGAAAATCTCTGCCGTGTCAATTAATTTATCTTCATAGCCTATCTTCTTTGTCAACTCTTCTACTTCATCTCTTGGATAACCGGTGACAATACGGTCTACCAGTGTGCTGCAGAAATCATTGTCCGTTTCAAGCCAGTTTTTAAAGCCGTCTTCCAGTTCCCAAAGGTCTGCATATTGAAGAACACATTTTTTCAGGTTATCACCGTTGTCATCAATCAACTCACATGGAAGAAGAATCAGGCCCTTTAATCCTGCTTTGTACCTTTTATATAAGAACTGACATAACTTTGCAGGATAGGACTTGGGAGGCATGTCGCTGAGTTTTTCTGTTCCAAGATATTCAATTCCAGCTTCTGTTGTATTGGAAACCAGGACCCTTAAGTCAGGGCTTTCTGCCAGAGCAATATATTCCTCGTACTGTGTATATGGATTCAGCGCCCTGGATATAGATGTCACGTGGGTATGTTCATTAACCACTTCCCCATTGTCAATGCCGCGCAGAAACAGATTGTATTCGCAGTTCTGGTCTGCCAGCATCTGGCACATTCCTTTTTCAATCGGCTGTACTACAACGATTTTACCATCATATAAACCTCTTTCCTGCAGTTTGTGGAAAAAATAATCTACGAAACCACGCAGGAATCCGCCTTCACCAAACTGAATAACTGTCTCTTTTACATTATTACTCATGATTGCTACCTCCATAGGAATAAGAATTGTGTTGCTTTTTGTAAGTGCTTACATTTTCATATATAGAGCACTTTTGCTTTATTTCTGAGATTACTATACAACATTATCTGAAAATGTGCAAGGGATTTTAATGGAAAATTGTAAGTATTTACATTTCGGAATAAATCTTATTGTTTTATCCATACATGAATCATTTTAAAAAGTCTTTGCATGTAACTTTTACATAAGATTAATATTGGGATTCTTATATGGAATACTGAAATAATACGCTTACTAATGCCTCTGATATACTTGATATATGCGCAGAACCCCATCCGCACAGAACCTCCTCTTACACAACGACCAATCTATAAGCATCCCATTTGCCCCCCCCCCTATCTACGTAGCCCCACCTTTACACGACGCCCTATATACAATCAATCTCATTTACACAGCGCCCCATTTTGCCCAGGACCTTAATTACATAATACCTTATTTACATAAAATACCTTATTTAAATAATTACCTGATCTCCATCCCCCTTTTTCCAATAGCCGTCAACCCACAAAAAGCGGCCCCCAGATTTCTCTGGCAGCCGCCTTGTTACACGCTTTTTCAAGATGTAAAATTTAAGATAGGAAGATAAATTACTTCAGGGTAACCTTAGCGCCCTCAGCCTCTAATTTAGCCTTAACGTCCTCAGCCTCTTCCTTGGAAACGCCCTGCTTGATTGCCTTTGGAGCACCATCAACCACGTCCTTAGCTTCCTTAAGGCCTAAGCCGGTAACTTCACGTACAACCTTGATGACTTTAACCTTGTTAGGACCAACCTCGGTCAGCTCTACGTCAAATTCGGTCTTCTCTTCAGCTGCTGCTGCGCCAGCGCCTGCTGCTGCAACTACAACACCTGCTGCTGCGGATACGCCAAACTCTTCCTCACATGCTTTTACTAATTCGTTCAGTTCTAATACGGATAATTCCTTGATAGCTTCGATAAACTCAGCGGTTGTTAACTTTGCCATTTTATGTTCCTCCTGTTTGATATTTAGTATTTGGTATTCGATATTGAATCTTATTTTAACTCATATTCAGTTCTTATTGGTACTGAATCATGCATGTTCCAATCTTATAAACTGCTCAGGCAGCGGATGATGCACTGCTGTCAGGCACAGAAAGGATGGGAATTATGCTTCTGCAGCCCCACCGTTCTTTTCCGCAATCTGATTGAGTACGCGGGCCAGGTTGGTGATTGGGGACTGGATGCTGCCAAGCAGCTTGCCCAGCAGTACTTCCCTGGATGGGATGGTTGCAATAACCTGGGTTCCGGCCTGGTCGTAGTAGTTTCCTTCCACGATGGATGCCTTCAGTTCCAGCTTAGGTGCTGTCTTAGCAAATTCTGCTAAAATCCTTGCAGGAGCGGTCGCATCTTCCTTGGATACTGCTAATGCGGTCGGTCCTTCCAGCTGTGGTTCAAGTGCTGCAAATTCGGTTCCTTCTGCTGCACGTTTAATCAGGGTGTTTTTGTATACCTTGTAGGTCACACCAGCTTCCCTTAATTTCTTACGCAGCTGGGTATCCTGCTCTACAGTCAGACCGCGGTAATCAACGATGACTGCGCCTGCAGCGCCTTCAAGTACTCCCTTGATTTCGTCTACAACTGGCTGTTTTAATTCAACTTTTGCCATGAATGGTTTACCTCCTTATTTTATTCTTGCATTGAAAACCGTCATAGCATGGAATACATAAAGACCTCTCTGCCATACGGACAGAGAGGTCTGCAAAATCTCATCATAAAGAATCAGAGTTTTGTATGTTCCTCGGCAGGCGGTTACGCCTTACACCTTACGGTACCTGCTGTCTCAGGGCATTCAACACTTGTGGTATCATATCATATTGTATGATTGGTGTCAAGACCATTTTCATAAAATGCCGGTTATATGAAATGCCGGCTGACACCGTCTATATTACTGCAATCTATTAGTTTACCAGCTTACCTACATTCAGCTTAACGCCAGGTCCCATGGTTGAGGCCAGGGCAACACTCTTAAGGTACGCACCCTTAACTGTGCTTGGTTTCGCTTTCATGATTGCATCAATAAGCGTCTGGAAGTTGTCCGCTAACTGCTCCTCTGTGAAAGAAGCTTTTCCTACTGGCACGTGAATAATGTTTGTCTTGTCAAGCCTGTATTCAATCTTACCAGCTTTGATATCGTTGATAGCCTTGGTTACGTCCATGGTTACGGTACCGGCCTTTGGGTTTGGCATTAAGCCCTTGGGTCCAAGTACACGGCCCAGACGGCCAACAACGCCCATCATGTCAGGAGTTGCTACAACAACGTCAAAATCCAGCCATCCGTCGTTCTGAATCCTTGGAATCAGCTCCTCAGCGCCAACGTAATCAGCACCTGCAGCCTGGGCCTCGTCAGCCTTTGGTCCTTTTGCAAATACTAAGATACGTACGGTCTTACCGGTTCCGTGAGGCAGTACAACGGCGCCACGGATCTGCTGGTCTGCATGACGTCCGTCACATCCTGTCCTGATATGGACTTCTACAGTCTCGTCAAATTTTGCAGATGCATTCTTCTTAACCAATGCGATTGCGTCTGCTACGTCATAAAGTGCAGAACGGTCTACATTTTTCATAGCCTCTGCATATCTTTTACCTGATTTCATTCTAATAACCTCCTAGTGGTATTGACGGGGAATCTCCCTCCCACGTTCATATAACGGGAAAATGCTCCAGAATTACCCACGATTCTTTTATCGTGGACTTTCCTTAACTTCCCACGATTGCTTTCAATCGTGGAATTTCCTTTAACCCGATGCCTTGCTCAAGGGCATACGGATCCATACACCAATCCTTATTCCTCGACGGTAACACCCATACTTCTTGCAGTTCCTGCAATCATGCTCATGGCAGCTTCTAAGCTGGCAGCATTTAAGTCTGGCATCTTTGTCTCTGCAATCTTCTGAAGGTCAGCCTTCTTAAGGACAGCTACCTTGTTCTTGTTGGGAACTGCGGAAGCGGTCTTGATGTTGCAGGCTTTCTTAATCAGTACTGCTGCAGGCGGAGTCTTGGTGATGAAGCTGAAGCTTCTGTCCGCATATACGGTAATGACTACAGGGATGATCATATCGCCCTGATCTGCTGTTCTTGCATTGAATTCCTTGGTAAACTGAACGATGTTAACACCGTGCTGACCAAGTGCCGGTCCAACTGGTGGTGCTGGTGTTGCTTTGCCAGCTGGAATCTGTAATTTGATATATCCTGTTACTTTCTTTGCCATCTTAGGCACCTCCTAAAATTATGTGGTATTGTCGGGAATGTCCCTCCCACCAGCCCTTGCCCTGCAAAAGCTGATTCTTTGTGTTGCAAAGGACCGCTTACATCCTCTTGACTTCAGCAAATCCCAGTTCAACCGGTGTCTCACGGCCAAACATTTCTACATGCATCGTGATGGTTTTCTTGCTGTCGTTAATCGCCTTGATGGCTCCGACAGTGTCCTTCCATGCACCGGAGATAACAACAACCATATCTCCTACTTCAAAATCGACTAAGACGTCTTCTTCTCTCCTGAAGCCCAGGCTGGCCATCTCTTCTTCTGTCAGAGGAACCGGTTTGGAGCCCGGACCCACAAAGCCCGTGACACCGCGGGTGTTGCGCACCACATACCATGTGTCATCATTCATGACCATGTTGATGAGTACATAACCCGGGAACATCTTCTTGTCAGCTTTTTTCTCCACACCGTTCTTAAGCTCCACTACAGGAAGCATGGGTACGGATACCTCTAAAATCTGGTCCTGAAGGTTTCTGTTTTCAATTGTCTTCTCAATATCGACCTTGACTTTGTTCTCATAACCTGAGTAGGTATGGACTACATACCAATGTGCTTCTGACATACAATCACCCTCGCCTTTAATTCAATCTCCATCATGAGTCTGCTTCAGTTAAAGAATAAAACTCAAACCGAACTTCATGACAAAGTCCAGGACTGCAATTACCACGCCAATGAAGATTGACATGAACAGAACTGCCACTGTCTGTTTTGCTACTGTTTCCTTATCAGCAAAGACGATTTTCTTATACTCTTTTTTCAGCCCGGTGAAAAAGCTTGGCTTTTTCTCCTTCTTAGCTGATTTCTTCTCTGCCTTGTCAGCCTTGGCCGTTTTTTCTGTGGTTTCTACAGTTGACACTGTATTCTCTTCCATATTATCACGTCCTTTACTGAACAGGATTACTTGGTTTCCTTATGCATGGTATGTCTCTTGCAGAATCTGCAGTACTTCTTGGTTTCCATACGGTCCGGATGAGTTTTTTTGTCCTTAGTCATGTTATAGTTGCGTTGTTTGCATTCTGTACATGCCAGTGTAATTTTTGTGCGCACGACTTCCACCTCCACTTATATTATCGTAGTTCACATTTTGCTGCTTAGATACTTAATTTTGAGCATAAAAAAAAGACCTAAGCTCTTCCATTCGCCTGACTACTATACCATACAAATGTCGATACGTCAAGGTTTTTTAGGTCTTTTTTCTGTCTGGCTCCGCATGCCTGCCGGACGTTTTCTGTCCTGCTCTGTTGGATTTTCCTTATTTTTTCCTTATTATCTGTTACCTTCTATATTTTATTTATCCTGCTTCTTTTTTTGTCCTGTCCTGTTCCTGCGTCTGCGGTAAAGACAGAATACCGTTCCTGCGGCCAGGAGGATTACCGCTGCGGCCGTTACGGTATATTGTATCTTTTTGTCCGTACCCGGATTTTCTTCCGGCACACCGGGCAGGCCGGGCGCTGTATCCGCTGCAGCTCCTTCCGTCAGCTCCGGTTCCTGGGCAGGAATTGCATTTTCATTGTCAGGTTCCTGGTTTTCAGTGTCTTCCCCTGCCGACATGCTGTCCACCGCAGCCATGGCATTGGATGGCGTGGCCGTGGCAGGAAGGCTGGCTGCTTTTGGGGATGGCTGGGATGCAGGGGATGGCGTATAGTGATTCCTGCTGCGGCCTCCGCCCCGCCGGATTGGGCCTTCCGGTGCGTCGGTTTCCTCTTCTGTGCTGACTCCGGTGCCGGAGGATCTGCCATAGGAACCGCCCTTACCGCTTCCATATGAACTATAACTGTTTCCATAACCGCTTCCTCCATATCCACCCCATCCATAGGAGAAGGTCAGGCCCTGCCCGGTATGCTCCGGTATGGCCACCCTTATCTTGGGGGTGTCGGCTGCTCCGTCCGGCCATTCAATTCTGGCCTTCACGTAAAATGAACGGTTATCTGACTGAAAACGGTAGGTCAGATATTCATCCTCTACAATGCTGCGGTTCAGGATATTGCCTGGTTCTTTCAGGAAGTTCTCATATTCCGCGGTGCCCTGGCCGCCCTGGGCAGCGGATGTCCCCACCTTGTTCTTTTCCTTTGTCCATGACTTTCCGTCATCGCTGCGGTAGATATACAGGGCTGTGATATCAGGGGGCAGGTTCTGGAACCGCAGCCTGGCAATCCCGCTTCCATCCCCATTGATATTCATGAGCAGGGCTTCTGTCAGGTATGTTTCCGTATCCTGTCCCGGATGTGCTGTTTCCGGCTGGGTTTCGGTTTCATCCGGCGGAGCAGGCTCAGGAAGGGGACCAATAAACAGCGGGCTGCCTTCGTTGAATTCCGGGCTTACTTTTATCTGTTGATCCTTGTTCCTGCAGATGATGGCCGGAGTGTCTGGTTTTGTGTTTTCTAATTTTATCTTTCCCTGGTTTAAATTCAGTTTTGCATTGCCTTCCACGGAAATCAGACGGTCTGGCCCGGTGATAAGCAGGTCGGGGTCATTGATGATAAGGGAACCATTGCCCCTTATCCGGATCATGCCGCCTGACCCGTCTTTTTCCCTCCGGATTTTGATTTGCGCCGGGCCGCGGTTGGGATTTGGGACCTCATTGCGGTTTCCAGCCTTTCCGTTCTGGTTTGGGTAACGGTCTGCCCCGGCCCCATCGGTGACGGGCGCTCCCAATAATATGGTCTCGTCCGTAATGATTAATTCCTTGGAAATGACGCCTATCTTATGATTCGTGCCTGTCTGGCGGTCATACCACTCCTTCAGTTCAGCAGGAGTATTGATTTGCTCTTCTGTCTCCGGTGTCCCGGTTTCCTGATGCATGGTTTCCTGGGCAAAAGCACAGGTACCTGCCATGTCTGTGCTTCCCGGCAGCCACAGACAGACAGCGGCCAGTATTGTTATTGGAAGTATGATCCTGCCCCGGTGCGGCATTGACCCGGTTTTCGTATGCTTGATATTGCCAGGCATTGGCGCCGGAGACATTTTCTCAATCCCTTCGGTTCGGTTCTGTACCATACGCATTATCCTTTCTATATGTACCTTATATTATACTGTGGGCGATAAAGAGCGTCAACGTATGCTTTCTTACGGTTTCTGTAATGAAATCCAGTGGTTCGGACAGTCACTGCCCATGCCCGATGAATATTGTGACAAAATACACATGTTCCATACCGGCTTTTTTCAATACCCGGGTACATGCCTCAATGGTACTTCCGGTGGTATAGATGTCATCTACCAGGATTACGGAGCGGATATTCGGCGGAATGTGTCCTGCCGTAAATGCCTGCTCCAGGTTTTTCAGACGGCCTGCCGGGTCCAATGATTTCTGTGGGGCCGTGTTTCTGGTGCGCTTGAGGATTGATTGGTCTGCAGGTATCCCTGTCTTTGCGGACAGCCGCCATGCCAGTTCCTCTGCCTGGTTAAATCCCCTTACCCTTAAACGGGACCGATGGACCGGGACAGGTACCAGGGCGTCTGCCCCCATACTCAGGATCCGCTTTCCCAAGCCCCTGAACATGGCTTCACTATAAAAGTCCAGGTATTCACGCTTGTTATTGTATTTTATCTGTGCCATGGACCTGCCGGCAATGTCATCATAATTAATCAGGGAAAGGCCGTAGTCAAAGCTTCTTCTGTGTTTTGTACAGTCGCAGCAGTATTCAATGGTATCGCTTATGACCTCCTTTCCGCATTTTTTGCAGGTCGGCCTGTGCACCCAGGACAATTTTTTCATGCAGTCAGGGCAGATGAGATTTCCCCGGGGCATGACAATCCCGGCGCAGACCGGGCAGCGGCGGGGGAACAGGAGGTCCAGGAGATGGCTGGTGACTGATTGGATTGGATTCATTTTCATCATTCTCCGTTTTGTATGGATTTTTTTGTTGATTGTTTACTTGATTATTTCTCATCCATAGTATTCTTATGGTATCCGGGGGTGAGGTTGAAAATTGCTTTCTGTCAGCTTTGTATCCCGCTTTGTGGAAGATTTGGTCACGATAAAGGAGGCGTAGCGGACTACGTTGACCGGGTTTGGAGCAAATATGCCGCGAAATGGGACATGCTTTGTCCTAAGGGGTACCTATGGTGGATTCCTTGGGGCAAACCGCAGGAGCAGGTTTTCAAACAAACCCGTATTGCTTTTCTTTTATGGATTATTTTTCATGGAATATATCTGACTTTACCGGCAACCCGGACAGGCTTTGCTGTGTAAATCTGGAATCTCGGAATTATGGCATGGAGTCATGGTATGGAATTATGAAATCAGAACGGACATCTGGGTGGGATACTGAATACCCTAACACAGATTTCTTATAAAATCAACTGTTTATCAATCTTTAAGTTCTTCTGCGAAACCCACTGTGAAACCATATGTCAAACCCTCTATTAAACCATCTGCGATACCATCTGTGAAATCCTTTTTGGAACCCTACGTAAAACCTTTTTGGCTAATACAATACTGATTTTAAGGTTTGCACCCAATTCAGAAGGTACAGGGGAATGCGGATAGGACATCAGGACCTGCTTCGAAACAGATTTTGGAAATAGGATAAGATAGGGGAGAAAAGCCGCCCACCGGCACGGCGAAAAAGGTTTCCGGGATTCATTGTCCCGGAACCCTTCCCTCATCCTCTGTCCATCCATCCTGTCCCTTCATCCTGCCCGGCCGCTTTGTCCAAACAGCTCCATATATCCTTTCAGACGCTGCTTATACCCTTCCCTGATACGGTGATATATCATGTAGGGCGGTCCTTCCTGGGCGCCGGCTGCAACGCCTGCCACGAACAGGTCTGTTGCTATGTTTATCTTTGTTATGCCGCATTGGATGGCTTTTACCAGGTTGTCATTCCCGGAACCGCTGCCGCCGTGCAGGACCAGCGGGATGTCCACTTCCCGGCCTATGGCTTCCAGACGTCCAAAGTCAAGATGGGGTTCCCCGCTGTATGCCCCGTGGGCTGTCCCGATGGCAACGGCCAGGCAGTCTATGCCCGTCCTGTCCGCATATTCACGTGCCTTGGCCGGATCCGTAAGACCTGGTTCCCTGTCCTGGGCATAATGTCCACCGTCGCCCACATGACCCAGTTCTGCTTCCACGCTCACCCCCACCGCATGGGCAATTTTTACAAGTTCAGCCGTGTCCCGGATATTGTCTTCATAGGGCGCGCTGCTGCGGTCCACCATGATGGAGGTGAAGCCTGCCCGTATGGCCCATATGGCCTGTTCAAATGAAGCGCCATGGTCCAGGTTGACTGCGATGGGCACGGTTGCGGTCTGGGCCAGCATGCAGATTATCTTCCCAAGGGATACGATATCCGGATGGAACTGATAGGCAAAATCCAGGATAAGGGGCGCCCTCATTTCTACTGCAGCCTCGATACAGACCCTGGCGGTATCCTCATTTATCACATTGGGGGCCGCCACGCCGTACTTCCCGTTCCGGGCCTCCACCAATATTTCCTTCATTGAAACCAGCATATGATTATTTCCCCCTTGTTATGAAAACTCTATGTCCGCAGTGAGCTCCTGTTCAATATCATCTGCGTCAGAAGCAGTTTTTGGTTTCATGACAATCAGCAGCAGGGCAGTTACCAGACACCCTATTATGAATGCCAGTATGAACATAAGGGGTTTGTTGCAGAATGGAATGGCAAATACCCCGCCATGTGGTATGGGCATCTCACATCCAAAGAATACGGCCAGGGCCCCTGAGACAGCAGAACCTGCCGTACAGGAAATAATGGTCCTTACAGGGTCGGATGCCACAAAGGGGAACACACCCTCTGTAATAAAGCACAAGCCAAGGGGGATTGCGGTCTTGGCTGCCTGATACTCTGCCCCTGTAAACCGTTTTCTGGCAATCAGCACAGCAAGGCCCACACCCACCTCCGGCCACAACCACCGGTATCATGTAAGATATCCCTGTCAGGGCATGTCTCTTTAACTGCATTTTTTTCCAATCCATATGTATCCCCCTCTGCATTCGCTCTGTTACTTTTACTCTGCTGCCTTTACTCTGCTGTCCTTACTCCGCTACCCTTACTCTACTGCTTTTACCCTGCTCCCTTTACTCTGCTGCTTTTACCCCGCTGCACCTATTCTGCCCCTTTCAGCTTCTCCTCAATTTTATTCAAGACCCCTTTGGGTGAATTGAGGACTACCTTCATGGGCAGTTCCACGATTTTCTTCCCCTTGAAACGCTCCCTGCCAGAGATAAGTATGTCAGCGGATATGAGCACCACATCCGCCCCGGCCACGTCTTCGGCAGTCAGTTCACATTCCGTCCCAATGCTTCCCTGTGTCTCTATTTTTATCTCATGTCCCAGGTCCCTGGCTGCTTTTACCAGCTTTTCTTTTACCAGGTATGTGTGCGCAATTCCAGCCGTACAGGCAGTTACACCCACAATCTTCATATAATCCCTCCTCTCGTTGATATGACAGATTAATTTACTGCTGCGATTCCCATTGCTGCCGTTATCTCGTTGATGACTGCAAATACATCTTCCTTTGTTGCCACTTCCTTGATACGGCGGCAGATTTCCTCATCCGCCAGGGACCTGGCAACCATTGCCATCATCCGCAGGTGATTGTCCGCATCTGTAGTCCTGTTGACAGCAAACAGGAAAATGACTGAAACAGGCTTCCCATCCACTGATTCCCATGTTACCGGCTGCTTCAGTTTCCCAAATGCAATACAATCCTTTCTGACGGTTCCCGATTTTCCATGGGGTATGGCAATCCCGTCCCCTATGCCGGTCTGGCCTTCCCCTTCCCTTATGAGGACATCCTTGAGGAATTCAGATTCGTCCCCTATGGCCTGGTCTTTGTACAGCAGATCTGTCAGGTATTCCAGCGCTTTCATCTTTGAGTCGGCCGGAATATCCACTGCAATTGCATTTTCGTTAAAAATTTCTGATAAATTCATATATTTTACTCCCCGTGTCATGATTGTCCGGCAGTGTGCTTACCGTTGATATAATTACATATGTCCTGGGCCTTATTAAGGCTTTTGAACCGTTTCCTCGGTTCCTCTTCATCTAACAGTACTGCCAGTAATTTGTAAAACCCTTTTAATTCATCCATGTCCTGCGGTCTTTTATCCGTACAGGCCGCTATCAGGAAAATAGTGTCCACTTCCTCCCCGGAATGCCACAATACCGCTTTGTCCAGGCGCACCACTGCAATCCCTGAATGCCGCACATCCTTCGGGCTTCCATGGGGAATGGCAAAGCCGAATCCCACTTCGGTGGATACTGCCATTTCCCTTTTTATTACAGAATCCACAAACCCGTCCGTCACATATCCCAGTTTTTTAAGCATGTCGGATCCAAGCCTGATTGCCTCCATCTTATCAGCAACGCTGCAGCCAAATGCCACCAGTCCCGGCACACATAACCGCCTCTTCTTCTTGCCGTCCACCGCCTCCTTTCCCTGATGCAGTTTCCTGGAAACTGTTTTTACCAGCTTTTCTATGGACTTTTCATCTTCCTCTGTCAGAATGGGGCTCACGCAGACAACAGGCTGCCTTTCCTCCAGCGGGCTGATTGTGGATATTACCATTTCCCAGCTCCCGCCTCCGTCCTGGCAGAGCTGCCGGAATTTTTCATAGGACAGGACATCCGTCACATGGATATTGGGAAAACGGTATTTTAATTTCTCACAGATAAGCTGTGCAACACTGACGCCATAGTTACATACGATACATGCTGTCACGGTATAGTAATTCAGCTGCTCCCTGGCTGTCAGAAGATAGGTGGCTATATATGCAATCTCGTTGTCATTGACCATAAGCCCGAAGTATTTTTCAAACAGGATGCTGAAGGCCCAGGAAGCGCCGAACACACTGGGATATTTATCCTTAATCTCACGAAGCAGCGGGTTCCTGATTGTCATCCCTATCTTCATCCGGCAAATCATATCGGACAGATGGTATTTGAGGCTTTCGTACAGATGCCCGTCCTGGGGTATACTGATTCCAAGAACGCTGTTAACCATTTCCAGGAACTCGTGGACAAAGCTTGCGAACCGGGCGGATTCAAGGATACCGTTCCTTATATAGTCCATGCCGGCATTTCTGAATATGCCGGAGAAGATGACATATAAAAAGATATAATCCCTTTCGCTTTCTTTGGGTCTGTATCCCATTTTATCCTGGAAACACCGGCCTATCTCTTCCCTGTACCCGCCGGCCGACGCCGCCTTTAGGATAAAGTCATCAGTTTCCGTGAAACCCACCGTGCAGCCGTTTTTACTCCGGTGCAGGGAAAGGGCAATATGTAGGAATAATGTCACGTAATCCCGGTGTGTCTGGATGGAATCGTGCTTTTTTTCAAGGGCACGGATAAAGCGTTTGACGGATGCAGTGTCCGTATCCGGGATAATGGTATGGAGCATTTCCTTCTGATACCCGCTTAGGTCAGGTATCTGTCTGGCATAGTCAGATCCGGCATGGGCCTCCTTTGCAAAAAAGAGTTCTGCAATGGCCCTTCTCTTGTCAAATTCCTTTCCGTTGAGGCTGATGCCGTGATTCCTCCTCTTTTCAACCTGAAGATTATAATTGCCCAGCCATGGTATGATTGCGTCCAGCTCCCTGCTGATGGAACTCCTGCTTACAAATAACTCCTCCGACAGCCTGGTTTCCGTAAGCACATGGCCCGGCCCTGTGCAGAGAATCCGCCTCAGCATATAAAATTTCCGGTCATCCTCACCTCCCAGTTCCTGTGCATCCATTTGCAAAAATGCCTGGTTACGCAGCACAAGACAGATGCCTACCCCGGGCTTGCGGCCGACCTCACCTGCACCGGATTCCCTGAGCAGCCTTTCTATGTCGTCCAGGTCATTCCTGATGGTATTTTCAGAGGTATCCAGCAGCCTGGCCAGTTTTCCGCACGTGAGGGCGGTGTCAGAGTCAGCTAAGATTTTTATAATTAATTTTTGCCTCTTTGTTTTGTTCACGCTCTTATTTTCCTTTCTAATTGTAGTTTAACACAGTTGTTTTTTGATAATGAATAAGTATATGGCAGATTATTATGATAATTTTAAGCATTTACCCTTGAAATGATTATACTACCAACCAGCTCCCGGGGTTGTATGGTATATATTTCCATTGGGGCCGGACAGCAAAGAAGGCCTGGATCCCTCCAGGCCTTGTTCTCCCATGTCTTCAGTTTTCCGTTAGTCTGTACATTGTATCCGCTATACTGGACATGTCCTTTACTTCGTTTTTATCCCTTTTTTCCTTTAAGGCAATGTGGCACAAATCGATTGCCCCATCCAGCATGAATCCGGGAACCCCGATTTCATCGCAAAGCTTCTTCATATACATCAGATTCTTAAGACCGAGGTCAAGGGAAAAATCCAGGCTGTATGTCTTATTTACATACTTTTTGCTGTAAAACTGAAAGAACCAGTTATCAAAAAACTCCGTGTTAAGTATATCATACAGTTTTTCCGGCTCCAGGCCATAACGGTTCATGACAGGATACAGCTGGGCATACAGGGCCGCCTGCAAAAGACCTGCCCAGTTCTGTGCCAGTTTGACAAGATGGCCGTTTCCACTATCACCCACGTAATCATAGAATCTGCAATATGAGAGGAACAGGTCATCATATGACCCTATCACTTCTTTATCGCCGGCCACCACGGCTGTAAGGGTCTTGTCCCAGGCATCCTGTGGGCCTGCAATCAGCGGGGAGTCCACAAAATCACCTCCCAGGGCCTTCATCCTGCCATATAGTTTCCGGGTAGAAACCGGGTTGCTGGTGGACAGGTCAATGACAAGCTTCCCCTTAACCCCCAGGGAGAACACGGTGTCCATCACTTTCTCCACTGTGTCTGAGTTCGGGAGGGACAGGAACAGTACGTTACTGCCGGTACATACTTCTTCCAGGGTACCGCATATATGCGCCTGCCCCCTGAACCGTTCTGCGCACTCTTTGTCCACATCAAATACACTGACCTCATGGCCTGCCAGGATTACATTATGGCAGATTCCCTTTCCCATATTGCCCACGCCGATAAAACCAATCCTTCTCTTCATACATGACCTCCTGTCACGGTCCGCAGCCCATACCGAGCCGCCTCAATAACGCGGTAACAACCACGTTATGCCAATAAGATAGTTTCAATATAAATTGGGGGGTTCCCCGTGTCAACAGGAAGAAAGGTTCTATACTGAATGTTGGGGTGTGCTGAAAAGCACACTTCCAACATTCTTTTCGTTGTAATAAAATACATCTATAAGAAGCCTCCTAAACGCATTATCCCGACCAAAGTTTAATGTTATGGAGGTGACCCCTTATAGATGTACCCTAATTATACCAAGGCTTTCCTTAACTTGGAAGGTGTTTCTATTAATAAAGTGGTTCAGGCAGACTCTTTCATTAAAATTTCCATCCAGTCCCAACCGGTAGAACAGACTTGTCCCTGCTGTGGGGCTAAAACAAAACGGATTCATGATTACCGTTTACAAGAAGTCCAGGACATTCCCTTACTAGGAAAACAAGTAATCCTGCTTCTTCGCAAACGCCGCTACCTCTGCCCATACTGCCGCAAACGGTTCACGGAACCCTATTCGTTCCTCCCCAGCTACCACCGCAGGACCCGCAGGCTGGCATTTTACATTGTCTCCCTGCTCCGGCAGACCTTTTCCTTAAAACAGATCGCAGAGCTTACCGGTGTTTCCGTCCAGACGGTCTGCCGCCTTCTGGACACGATTTGCTATCCTCCGCCTGACCAGCTTCCACAAGCGCTTTCCATTGACGAATTCAAAGGCAATGCTTCTACCGGTAAATATCAGTGCATTCTGGTGGATCCGAAAAAGCGTCGGATCCTCGACATTCTCCCGGATCGGACCCAAAGCCATCTGGCTGATTATTGGCGGAACATTCCCAGGAAAGAACGCCTGAAGGTAAAGTTCTTCGTCTGCGATATGTGGCGCCCCTACACCGAACTTGCACAGACCTTCTTTCCAAACGCTACAATCATCGTGGATAAATATCATTTCATCCGGCAGGTGACATGGGCGATTGAAAATGTACGCAAACGGCTGCAGCGGTCCATGCCGGTTTCCCTGCGTAAGTATTATAAACGCAGCCGGAAACTCATCCTGACCCGCTATAAAAAGCTGAAGGATGAGAATAAACAGGCCTGTGATTTAATGCTTCACTATAGCGAGGACCTGCGTCTGGCACACCGCATGAAAGAGTGGTTCTATGATATCTGCCAGATGGAAGCGTATCGTCAGCAGCAGAGGAAATTTGATGACTGGATTGCGAATGCACAGGGCTGTGGGATCAAGGAATTTGAGGCCTGTGCTAAGACCTACAGGGCCTGGCGAAAGGAAATCCTGAATGCCTTTAAATACGGGCTGACAAATGGTCCCACAGAAGGATTTAACAACAAGATAAAGGTATTAAAACGGAGCAGCTACGGAATCCGGAATTTCAAACGGTTCCGGACGCGGATACTCCACTGTACATCATAGGATAAAATGGTCGGTGATGCGGAGGCTTATTTGGCATGCCCAAAATCAGTAAAACCTGGAACCAAACATAAAAAGAGCCCTTTTCATAGAACTGAAGCGGGATTTTAATAAATCCCACCCCAACTATTGACAAAGAGCCGGAAGAAAACCACGGGCATTGCCAGCCGTATCCTGACTTTGTCCGCGGTTTCCATAAAAATCACGTATTTACAATGTTTTTGAATCGGTCCCGGCCCATATGTACATTTGTGGCAATATGTTCCGGAGGTAATTTGTCCATATCCAGACGCGGGGTACTATGGGGGCGTACAGATGGCGGGAATGGATTTTCAAACAGACCCTAGCCTTCCAGCTCATAAATCTCCCTGATCCGCACCTTCAGCCCGGAATACCGCTTCTGCTCAACGCAGTTGGCCGCCATGGTGTAAAAGGCGTCCGGCTGGCCCACCAGGCATACGCAGGCCCGGGCCCGGGTCACGGCCGTGTAGATGAGGTTGCGGGTCATGAGCATCCTGGGTCCGTTGTACATGGGAATGATGACAGCCGGGTACTCGCTTCCCTGGGATTTGTGGATGGTGATGGCGTAAGCCAATTCCAGCTCTTCCAGCTGCTTAAAGCTGTATTCTATCTTCTTGCCCTCGTCAAACTCCACGGTGAGAAGTTCCGCGTATTCGTTAATCTCCCGGATGATCCCAACGTCCCCGTTAAAGATTCCGGCGCCGCGGTCCGTGGGTATGCCGTATTGGTTGCAGACCTCCCACTCCATCTGGTAGTTGTTCTTTATCTGCATTACCTTGTCGCCAACGCGGTAAATGATCCCGCCTGCCTCCCTTTCCTTCTTTGACTTGTCCGGGGGGTTCAGGTAGTTCTGGAGCACCTGGTTCAGCCGCTCCACGCCAAGGGCGCCTTTGCGCATGGGGGTCATGACCTGTATGTCAAATGGCTGGGCATGGACATAACCCGGCAGCTTCTGCTGGATCAGCGTGATGGCGGCGCTTATGACCGCGTCCGGGTTATCCCGGCGGATGAACAGGAAGTCATTGCTGCGCTTTGCCAGGTCCACCCGTTCTCCTGCATTGATTTTATGGGCGTTGACCACAATATCGCTTTGGGCTGCCTGGCGGAAAATATTAGTCAGCTTCACCACATTGAAGCAGCCGGAATCTATGATGTCCCGGAGCACGTTGCCCGGACCAACGCTTGGAAGCTGGTCCACGTCCCCGACCAGGATCAGACGGGTACCCACATTGACGGCCCGCAGCAGGGAATGCATCAGGCTTATGTCCACCATAGACATCTCATCAATGATGATTACGTCCGCGTCCAGAGGATTTTCCTCATTCCTGTCAAAATGCATGCCGGAGGCGCCCAATCCAGATTTGTCGCTGTCCCCGCCAGGTGCGCCTGAGGGCACCAGTTCCAGCATACGGTGTATGGTCCTGGCCTCATAGCCCGTGGCTTCTGTCATGCGCTTGGCGGCCCGGCCCGTTGGCGCTGCAAGGAGTATTTCCATGCCCTCCATCTCAAAATACCGGATAATGGTGTTGATGGTGGTGGTCTTACCGGTGCCGGGTCCGCCCGTGATGACTAAAAGCCCGCTGTTGACAGCTTCGTAGACGGCCTTTTCCTGAAGGCTGTCCAGACGGATTGAATCCTGGCTCTGGAGCTCATTATCCTGTTCTTCCTGAGCCTGATTTGCCAGGCTCTGATCTGATTGAGTCTGATTTTCCCGGTTCCGGGCCTGACGGTCCTGGGTCTGGCGGGCCTCCTGCGCCTGGATTTCCTGGACCTTCTTCAAGTTTTCCTTTATCTCTGTCTCAGGCGTGTCGCCCTTGATGTTCAGGTCATGAAGCATCCTGGCAGCGTTCAGTTCCAGGTAGTAGTACTGTGAGGAATAGATAACCGGCCCCTGTTCTGACTGCTTCACAACCACCCTGCGGTCAATCTGCATATCCATCAGGTGCTTTTCCATGGATGAGGGCTCCACCTTCAGGAGCTCGGATGCCTGGGCAAACAGCTCTGTCTGGGGAAGGTATGTGTGGCCGTTCCCCGTGGCCTGGAGAAGGGTGTACAGGATACCGGCCTTGATGCGGTAGTCGGAATCCGTGAAAATGCCTACCCGCTCCGCTATCTCGTCAGCCATCTTGAATCCCACCCCGGGGATGTCGTCGGCCAGGCGGTAGGGATTTTCACGGATGATTCCGTAGAGGGAGGGTCCGTACTGCTGATATATCTTGGCTGCCAGGTTCATGGTTATGCCGTAGTTCTGAAGGAACATCATGGCCTGGCGCATGTCTTTCTTGTCCTCCACCTGCTCCGCAATGGCCATGGCCATCTTTTCGCTGATGCCCTTGACCTCTGACAGGCGTTCCGGTTCTTCCTCCATGACCCGGAAGGTATCTGCCTTAAAGTGGCGCACGATCCTGGCAGCCAAAGCGGCCCCGATGCCTTTAATTGCACCGGAGCCCAAATACCGTTCCATGGAAAGCTCGTCCTGGGGTGTTTTCATTTCGTAGCTCTCTATCTGGAGCTGTTCGCCGTACACGGGATGTTCTGTCATATGGCCGCTGGCTTCTATCATGTCGCCCTCTGCCGCATAGGCCAGGGTTCCCACCATGATGACCTCATCGCCGTCATTCTGGTCCGTAACGCTTAAGACAGTGTATCCGTTGTCCTCGTTGCGGAACTTAATCCGCTCTATGAATCCTGTAATCGTTGCCATATTTTCAACCGAAAGAACCCGGAACGATATGCATGTCCGGGTTCTGATTCTTAATAGTCTTCTCTGCTGCTTCCGCCCATGGATGCTTCCATCATCATATTCATTCCGTGGGCAAATTCAATGAACTTACCTGTTCCGATTGCCACTGCTGTCAGGGGGTCTTCCGCAATCATGGTGGTGATGCCTGTCTTCTCCTCAATCAGGGCATCCAGGCCGCTGAGCAGGGAACCGCCCCCTGTCATGACAATGCCCCTGTCAAAGATATCAGCCGCCAGTTCAGGTGGGGTACGCTCCAGCACGTTGTGCACCGCATCCACTATCTGAAGGGCTGGTTCGCGAAGGGCTTCCAGTGTCTCGTCCGAGGTAACCACAATGGTCTTTGGAAGGCCGGTTACCAGGTTGCGTCCCCTTACCTCCATGGTAAGGACTTCGGGCCTGCGGTATGCGGCGCCGATGTTAATCTTGATTTCCTCAGCAGTACGTTCACCGATAAGAAGGTTGTGCTTTTTCCTCATGTAGCGCACCAGGGCCTCGTCAAAGTCATCTCCGGCAATCTTGATGGATGTGCTCACAACCGGGCCGCCCAGGGAAATGACCGCGATATCGGCCGTACCGCCGCCGATATCCACTATCATGTTGCCGCAGGCCTTGCCGATGTCAATCCCTGCGCCGATGGCCGCTGCTACCGGCTCCTCGATGATGGCAACCTCACGGGCGCCTGCCTGGTAGGTTGCGTCCTCCACTGCCTTTTTCTCAACTTCAGTGGCGCCGCTGGGGATGCAGACACTGATTCTTGGCTTGCGCAGCGTCTTCTTGCCCACTGCCTTGCTGATGAAGTATTTTAACATTTTCTCTGTAATGGTATAATCTGAAATAACGCCCTGGCGCAAAGGACGCACGGCAACAATGTTGCCCGGGGTACGTCCAATCATGAGACGTGCCTCTTCGCCGATTGCCATGATCTTGTTGGTGTCACGGTCAATGGCCACTACGGACGGTTCCTTTAATACGACACCCTTGCCCTTAATATATACAAGGATGCTGGCTGTCCCTAAATCAATTCCAATATCATTGGACATCATCGAAAACATATAGATAATTCCTCCTCGCTGTCCATGCCGGCACGCAGGCTTATGGAACCTGTTTTCCCGGAACGGCTGCTTCTATTACTCCTAAAATCTGGCTGCTTGTTCTGTTTTGCTTTTATAGCATTGCTTCTATTATATACAATATTGTAAAGTTTTCAAAGGGTTTTTTTCTTTTTTATTTTCTTTATGTTTTTTTCATGCCAAGGACATATTTTCGTCACAATTATTGCTTATTATAATAACAAGTTCACCGAGAGGTGGACGAGGCCTTTGTTTCAAGTGATTACTTGAAATCACAAAGCTTTTTCATACTCATACCGGACGAAGCAATTCGTCCGGCCCCCCTAATAACATTTTCTTTTTTTATATACCTACCATTCCCACGCTGGCCTCGGGCCATGCAAAAAAACAAAAAAGAACGCTGGCTGTGGCGACACAGAAAGGCGTTCTTTTTTGCTGTCCCCTGCCATGACGGCGGCAAATGGAAAATATCCGCCTTCTTTTCATCTGCAACCCATCCCCCCACCTCTTACATTTTCCGAAGATATAAATTACTATTGAAAATGGAAAATTTAACCACTAAAGAGGAGGATTAAAACATGACAGCTACACCGAAACTACAGCCGAACCATGCGCTGGACCTGTTTGAGAAGTATCTGGCCGCGCACAACAAATCGCCGAATACAATCTGTGTGTACCGCTATGCGGTGGAACAGTTCTACCATCTTTATCCGCAGCTCACCCCGCGCAACCTGCAGCTTTACAAGGTCTATCTCCTGGAGCATTATAAGCCCCAGACCGTGAACCTGCGGATCCGCGCCCTTAATTGTTTCATGGAATACCGGCAGGCATCCATTACTCCCATTACCATGATTAAGATACAGCAGAAGACGTATCTGGACAAAATCATCAGCCAGGCCGACTATGAATATCTGAAACGGAAGCTGGTTGAAAACGAGGAGTTCACCTACTATTTCATTGTGCGCCTGATAACGGCAACCGGGGTGCGGGTCAGCGAGCTGATTACATTTCAGATTGAGGACATTGACAGGGGGCATAAGGATATTTATTCCAAGGGCAACAAGATGAGGCGCATCTATGTCCCCAGCCAGCTGGGCCGGGAATTCAAACAATGGTTCCTGCACATCGGGCGCAAAAGCGGGCACCTGTTCCTGAACCGTTTCGGTTCACCCCTTTCCCCATCAGGCATAAGGGCCCAGTTCAAGGTGTTTGCGGCCCGCTACCATCTGGACCCGGAGGTCATGTATCCCCACAGCTTCAGGCACAGGTTTGCCAAGAATTTTATTGAAAAATGCGGCGACATCACCCTGCTTTCCGACCTTCTGGGGCATGAAAGCATCGAGACCACCAGGATATACCTGAGGCGCAGCAGCAGCGAGCAGTACCGGATCATTAATAAGGTGGTTGACTGGTGATTGGGAAGGAGGGAAAATGACATGGATTCCATAGAAGGACAAAGAGTGAAAAATAAAGTGGATTTTTGGGCGCACTTATATAAGGGTTCATAAAACCCCTGATTTTGCGATTGTTTGACAATAGAATAAAGATTAGTTATCGTTGCGCTTCACTAACTTAGAACTATCGTAACCAAGACTTTCAAGATAGGCAAAAACATTGTTTTCATTCAGAACAACACGCTCTACATGGTTTTGAGGCTTCATCAATTCCTCATAGTCAGCAGGGGTAAAAGGTTTCTTTTCCGAGACCATATGGTAAATACAGACCATCATCATTCTTGCGATGGCAATGATTGCTTTCTTATGGCCACGACGCTTTTTGATTCGCCCATATTTGATTGCAAAATAAGGCTGCTTTTTGTTTTTGATTGCGGCAAGGGCACACTGTACCATCATCGGTTTCAAGTAAGCGCCTGCTTTGGCAATTCGGACAGATTTTTTCTTACCTGCGGATTCATTGTTGGAAGGAGAAAGTCCACACCAGGAACAGAGGTGTTTGGCATCATCAAAAATGTTCATGTCAACGCCTGTTTCTGCGAGAACAATGGTGGAACTTAACTCTGTCATGCCGGGCATGGTGCTGACAAATTCCACAAACTCATAATAAGGTTTGATACGGACATAGAGTTCCACTTCGGTCTGGGTAATCATACCGTCAAGATATTCCAGATGGCCAAGGGCCAGTTCCAGTTTTTTTGCCTGGTCTGTTTCAATGTTGCAGCCTCTGATTGCTTCGATGATTTCATCAGACTTGGCTTTGGCCCCTTTTTTTATCAGTTTTCGGACAGCCTTTTCGTCAATGGAATCAGCGGTATGCTCCAGCAGATAAGACATGATTTCGGTTGCTGTTTTGCCGAAAGGGTCAGAAAGCACGCTGGCAATGCCGACATTGGAAACGGTCATACAGTTCTGGATGCGGTTCTTCTCAGAGGATTTCATGCAGACCAGCTTAAAGCGGTATCTGGCAAGTTCCCGGAGCTGGCGGAAATCCTTGGGAGGGATAAAGGAACATCTGACAAGGTCAAATTTGTAGAGGTCGGCAATCCATTTTGAATCCTTTTTGTCCGTTTTCTTGCCTTTGATAGCTTTGACATATTTGGGATGTGTAAGGCAGACCTCTATGTCCTTTTCGAGATAATTAAAAATAGGAATCCAATACTTTCCTGTGGATTCCATACAAACGTGATAACAATTATTCTCGATAAGCCAGTTGTGAAACTTTTGAATATCCGAGTTGATGGTTGAAAAGGATTTTTGCCTGTATTCGGATACTCCGTCCCTGTTAGTGATTACGATGGTTGCAACGATAACATTTTTGTGGACGTCAAGCCCACAGCAGATGGGGTATTTTAACTTCATCATAAGTATCACCACCTTATAAAAAGGAATAGCAACAGTGACTGTCATCCTGTGACTGAATAAACATGGTTTATTACCAATGATAAGAGTCCGGGCTCAAAGTCCCACTTGTTTGTGCTTGAAAGGATGACGGCACATATAATGATACGGGGTCGGAATAAATTCGCCACTCCTCCTTCCGTGCTCTGTAGTGTATTGCTATTCCCTACAGGGATTATAAATCAAATAGTGGAGAGGTACAACATTTTTTCATAACTTGTTTGTGCCTTGAGCGAAGCGAAAGGAATGACAAAAATGATGAATAATACCTGCGAATTCCAGGCAAACTTAGAGTATTTCCGTGATTTCCTCCAGAAACGCGGTTCCGCGGAAAATACCATTGACTCCTATCTGACATCGGTGCGCCATTACCACTCCCTGTACCAGGATGTGACGGTGGAATACCTGCAGGCGTATAAGGTATGGCTGATGGAGCATTATAAGCCGAATACGGTCAATACCCGGATTTATGGCATTAACCAGTATGTAATCGCGCTGCAGGATGCGGCGGGAAAAGACAGTGAAAGCAGCAGCATTTCCCTCCTTTCCCCGTACAAGCTGCCCGCTGTAAAGCATCAGCAAAAACCGTTCCTCGATAATATTATCTCCAAACGGGATTATGAGCGCCTGAAACGTTGCCTGAAACGGGACGGCAACATGTTCTGGTATTTTGTGGTGCGGTTCCTGGGGGCTACAGGCGCCCGGGTCAGCGAACTGATACAGATTAAGGCCGAACACATACAGATCGGCTGCATGGACCTGTATTCCAAGGGCGGCAAGGTGCGGCGCATCTATTTTCCGGAAAAACTCTGCGGGGAAATGCTGTCCTGGCTGGCGCTGCGCGGCATACGGTCCGGGTTCGTGTTCACCAACCGGCAGGGGAAGCAGATTACGCCGCGGGGAATCAGCAGCCAGCTAAAGGTCCTTGCCAGACATTACCGCATCAGCCCTGATACGGTCTATCCCCACAGCTTCCGCCACCGTTTTGCCAAGAACTTCCTGTCCAAATTCAACGATATTTCACTTCTGGCCGACCTTATGGGGCATGAAAGCATTGAAACCACGCGCATCTACCTGACCCGCTCTTCGGACGAGCAAAGGGTGCTGATTGACAAAATTGTCACATGGTAGATTGCATTTTCCGGCAAAACCCAGTATGATTAGAGTCATAAAGCAGAGCAAAGGATGAGTTTATATGTATGAGTATTCGTGGTACCAGTGGCTTACTTTTTTCTTTATATATTGTTTCTTTGGGTGGATTTTTGAGTCCACCTATGTATCCCTTAAAAAAAGGCAGTTTGTGAACAGGGGGTTCCTCCGCCTTCCCCTGCTTCCGCTCTACGGCACAGGGGCCGTTATGATGCTGTGGGTATCCCTGCCGGTCAAGGATAACCTGTTCCTTGTGTATGTCTCCGGCGTGGTGGCTGCCACTGTTTTAGAGTATGTGACGGGATGGGGCATGGAAAGGCTGTTTAAGATGAAATACTGGGATTACAGCAACCAGCGTTTCAATGTAAAGGGCTATATCTGCCTGAGTTCTTCCATTGCCTGGGGATTCCTTACCATCCTTCTCACAGAAGTCATCCACCGGCCCATTGAGCGGTATGTCCTTGGACTTCCGCTGATGGTGGATCTGGTATGCGTCATTGTGGTGTCCCTGCTGTTTGCAGCTGATACCGCCGAATCCGTAAAGGCCGCCCTGGACCTGGCCAAGGTACTGGACGCCATGACCAATATGCGGGCGGAATTGGATGACATCCAGGTGCAGATGGCGCTTTTAAAGGCTGAGACAGTACAGAGGATGGAGGAGGCCAGGGAGGAAGCGTCCCAGAAACTGGGGCAGGTCAGGTCAGAGGCTGCTTCCCGCACATCCGCGCTGAAAGAAGGGGCTGCGGAACGCCTGAATGTGATTGTGGAAAATACCGTGGAACGCATGGGAGACCTGATGGAAGATACCGCTGAACGCGTGGGCGTGCTGGTGGAAGGGACCGCTGATAAGGTGGCCCGGACAGCGGAACGGCTGGCCGAACTGACTGAAGATGCAGCCGCGCGTGTCAGCGCCACTTTGGGGCAGAAGGATATGTCCGGACTGGACGAGGCAGGGAAAGAAGGCGGCCTAAGAGAGGAAGCGGGCACAGACGGAGGCTGCCGGGACAGGAAAGCAGGCACGGACGGTTGCGGCCGGGATGAGGAATCGGCCAGACACGCCTTTGCGGCGGAACGCCGCGAGCGCATAGCTGCTTTATCCAGACGCCTGTCTGCCATTATGGAAAAGCGGCACAGCCTGTCCAGCCGCATGGGATATTACAGGCGCAGCCTGCTGAAAGGCAATCCCACCGCGTCTTCTTCCCGGTTTGCAGAGGCCCTGAAGGAACTGAGGGAGATTGCCGACCGGAAGAAATAGACTATTGTCCAGCTATGACGGTTATATCTTAGACAGAAACAGAATGGAACTGCATCGACAATATGGTGCGGTTCTATTTTTTTGTCATTTTCTATTATAAGACCCATGTGCAATCCGGGAGGGGGCAGGAGTGTCTATACTTTTCCTTATCCGAAGTATAATCAACTCGTAATGCAATTAGGAATTTCAAAAAGTATTTCAAAAAGAAAAAGGAGAGTGCATTAATTATGAGAAAGCAGACAAAATTAGTTGCTGTATTATCAACAGCAGCACTGCTCGCTATTGGTGCATCCATGACTTCTTTCGCAGCTACAGGATGGGCTGAGGAAGACGGTACTTGGGTATACTACAACAGAGATGGCGAGAGAGCAACCGAGCAGTGGAAAAAGTCCGGTAATAACTGGTATTACCTGGACAGCGATGGCGAGATGGCTATCGATACCCTGATCGAGGATGGCGACAATTATTACTATGTAGACATCAACGGTGTGATGGCTTCCAATCAGTGGGTAGCAATTGACAACGAGGATGCTGGCGAGGATGACGAGCCAGACCACTACTGGTATTATTTCCAGGCTAATGGTAAAGCATTAACCAATGGAACCAATGACAAGGTTTCCCTGAAGACTGTAAACGGCAAGAAATATGCATTTGACGATGAAGGCCGTATGCTGTATGGCTGGGTAGCTGAAGACAATGCAGAGCGCGTTGACAACACAGACGGTGATGGCTTCAAGGAAGGTATCTACTACTTTGGCGGTGAAGACGATGGTGCAATGACTGTTGGCTGGCTGCAGATGGATATCACATATGATGAAGCAACCGATGATGCTTATAAAGAGATTGCACCAGTATTTACTGATGATGAGGATCAGAGCCGTTGGTTCTACTTTAAGTCCAATGGTAAGAAGATTTATTCTGAGAGCGCTGATGAGACCAAGGATAAGACCATCAATGGTAAGAAGTACGCATTTGACCAGTACGGCGCAATGGTAGCTGAGTGGTCTGTGGATGCTGATAAGAAGCCATCTACATCTTCAACAGCAAGTATATCTACTGCTGAAGAGCAGGCTAAGTACAGCCAGGCATGGAGATACTATAATAGTGTTGAAGATGGCGCTAGGGTAAGCAAGGGCTGGTTCAAGGTTGTCAGTGCCGAACTTCTGAATGAAGAGAAGTACAATGATGATGAAGATGCCTGGTACTACGCAGATGGAAGCGGTCATCTGTATGCCGGCGAATTCAAGACAATCAAAGGCAAGAAGTATGCATTCCGTAATGATGGCCGTATGATAGATGGTCTGAAGTTCATTAAGGACGAAGGCACCAGCTTAGATGTAATTGCTGATGACGATGATACATTCAACTTCGATAATGAGGATGACTTTGATTTACATGCACCAATGTTCGAGGCAGCTGGATACTACTGCTATTACTTCGGTAATGGTGATGACGGTGCCATGAGAACCAACAAGAATACAGTTGAGATTGATGGCGATAAGTATAACTTCTACTTTGAGAAGTCTGGCGGAAACAAGGGTGCCGGTCTGACAGGTGAGAAGGATGATAAGTACTATCAGTCTGGTAAACTTATCAAGGCTGGTTCTGATGATAAGTATCAGGTTGTAAAAGTCAATACTTATGCGAAGAACTCTGATCTCGATGAAACATTAGCTGCAGGTACAGATATCACAGCTTATGATAAACTGGACGACGTTGACGCCTTCTTAAAGGATTTAGACGAGAATGGCATTGCTTACTATACCAAGACTGATTTAGAGGGTATGACCGATGCTGCAGCTAAGAAGATTCTGAGTGATGCTAATATCAATAAGAAGCTTGCCGATTTGAAGGAAGTTTACATTCCAAAGACCGAACTTAGCACAAAGAAGTACTTCCTTGTAGGTACATCTGGTAAAGTAGTTGATAGTAAGTCCAGAAATAAAGATGGCAATGATTACTATTATACCGTAAATAAGAAAGACGGTAGTGTTGCTGGTATCTATGTTGAGGACTAATTGAAATAGTTTAATAGATGAAGTAACTGAAATTTAGGGGGAAGCGTTGTGACTGATAGTATTATATTAGTTGCAACGCTTTCTTTTTGTAAAATTCCATTTCTTAGAAATATTAAGTTTCGTTGCGCATTCAATATGGAGGTATTTTAAAATGAAAAGATTACGATTAAAAGCCATTCTATTAGCGTGTACTCTCTCGCTAGCACCTGCTTTTACCCATACCGCATTAGCAGATACAGCAGCTTCTAATACAGTTGTCATGGAAAATTGTGGTGCCTATTTATTTGAATGGCGTCCGGTAGGCTATGAGAATGGTAAATATTTTGCTATTTTAGTAGGTGGGGATACAATTAATGAGAGTGACGTTATATTAAATAGAGGTTATGATTATCCTTATACCTTTAACCCTTCAATCCCAAGACCGTGGGGACAGGTGCCTGATTTAGTAAATGTAAATGGGCAATGGGGCATTCCGGAAAATTGGGCTAATCTTCCGGAAGGTACCCAGCCCACATTACGGATTACCTTAGTAACAAATAACAAGAAGCTTCCAACCAATGAACGCTATATAGATGTTGTAAGACTTCCCGGTGGTGTGGACTCATCCACTCTTCCGGCAGAAGTAAGGAAATATTTAATAAACGTGGATGGATCAGATGCCGGAGCCTATTCAGGTACGGTTACTAATGGCTGGGATAAGCAGGATGGTAAATGGATATATAGAAAACCGGATGGTGGGCTAGTCACCAACGGCTGGTTAAATGTGGATGATGAAAACTACTATATGGATGAAAATGGTTTTATGCTGGCGGATACCATTACACCTGATGGAATATATGTAAATGCAAAAGGAGAAAAGACAAATTATATGCCCGGGTGGGTACAGAATGACCGGGGATGGAAATATGTCCTTAAAAATGGCTATTATGCTGCTTCAACCTGGGTTCAGGGTGCGGATGGCAACTGGTATTACTTTGACATAGGCGGATACATGGTGACAGATAAACAGACTCCTGATGGATATTATGTTGATGTAAATGGTGTATGGGATGGACAACCTACAACGATTACTGTTAATACTGAAAGCTTAGGGCCAGGAGCTGTACAGAATACCCAACAGGAAGAATCCTAACACTAGTGTTAAATAGATTCAATTATAAGGACAAAAAGGGACTGTTTATGGAATAATAGTATCTAAATCCAGAATTTATTTTAGAGATATTACATTACTTATATATAGAATATGGAATGAATATTTAGCTTAAGAAGTACATTAAAAAACATTTTAAGAATTTAAAAAAGCTGATAAAAGATATGTTCATTGGTTACCATAGGGCAAAGCCGTTTTTTAGGCTTTGCCCTATGTCTGTGTTATAATACTGATTTTGTGCATTTCAGGAAATACGGATATGGCTGCCTTTTTGGGATAGTCCTCTTTGGATATTCTCAAACAAACTTACATATTTTATAAAAATGCTATTGCACCCAAATGCCATCCGCGTTAACAGAATAGCCATCAGGTGTGTTCTGATTTGTGACCATTAAGGAATTTTCATCAAAATAATACCAGTTTCCAGTAACCTGCTTCCATGCACTGGTTACATATGTTCCATCTTCCTGCTTGAATTTCCAATTAGTTCCAACCATCTCCCAGCCAGTTGCAGAAGACATTCCAGGTCCTAAATTTACATTATTAGAGATTGTGCTTGCCTGACCATCCCATACACCGTTAGCATCTACATGGTATCCATCTGGTGTTGTGGTATCAACTGCCATATAAGCACCGATATTGAAATAATAATATTTGCCATCTGAATCCTGTATCCAAGTTGAAGCAGCGTAATAACCATTTTTCTGAATATATCTCCAGCCTTTATCGTCAGAAATCCAGCCTGGTTTATAATTTACTTTTACACCATTTGGATTTATATAGGTCCCATCCGGAGCATATGCATCAGCCAACATAACTCCGTTTTTATCCATATAGTATGTTTTTTCGTCTACAGTTAACCAGCTATCAGTCACAAAAGTCCCATCATGTCTTCGATAAGTCCACTGTCCATTATCATTTTTAACCCATCCGCTAGTATCTGTATCCTTATATGCGCCAGCATCAGATCCATCTACATTAATCAGGTATTTTCGCACGACGGCTGGAAGGGTTGATGGATTCACATTACCTGGCAGGTGTACAACGTGGATGTAGCGTTTGTCAGTAGCTAAATTTTTATTATTAGTTTTGAGTACAATCTGCAAGGTAGGCTGACTTCCTTCTGGTAACAAAGACCAGTTCTCTGGAATGCCCCATATACCGTTAATATTCACTAAGTCTGGAGCAGTTCCCCAAGGTCTTGAATATGTCATCGGTTCAAAAGTATAAGCATAATCATAACCCCGATTTAAAATAACGTTACTTTCATTGACGGTATTACCACCAACAAGTATAGCAAAAGATATGCCATCACCACAGTCTACTGGACGCCATTCATATAGATATGCGCCACTATTTTCCATTGTTATGCTGTTTGTTGTATCAGCAAAAACTGTAACTGCAGATGCCAATGACAATACCATGCTAAGACCAAGTATTGCAAGGCGCTTTATTAACATATACTACCTCGATTCCATTTAGTGTTATTCAACAAATTCTTTTAAATTTCTAATTACTTGTTAAAAGTCAGTAAGTTACTGGTTAATAATTTCAAATTCTAATATAAAAGAAAGCGCCATGACCAATAAAATATCTTAGTCATAACGCTTTCCCCCTTAAATTTTAATCACTAAAAATCTAATTATTAGTCTTCAACATAAATAGCAAGTATCTGACCGCCCTTGGCTACAACATACTGATAATCATTGCCGTCTTTATTTTTAGACTTGCTATCAACAACTTTACCAGAAGTATTTACAAGGAAATACTTATCTTTATTAACACCATAAGTGGTTTTTGTTTTACCAGCCTCAGTTTTCACATTCTTAAAGATAAACAGTTCGCTAATGTCGTCAATCTTCTTATTGATACCAACAGCCTTTAAGTCAGCTTCTAACTCAGCAACATCTTTCTTATCGTTGAGGTCAAAATCATCCTTGGTAACAGTTATACTCTTAACATCATTCTTTTCCAGGAAATCTTTTGCATCGTCAACCTTAGAATATGTGAATTTACTAGCGCCAGCCTTCTGTTCTGAAGCTGTTGTTGCCTCTGCCTCTACAACCTGATACTTTTCATCAGAACCAGCTTTTAAAAGCTTACCAGACTGATAATATTTGTCATCCTTTTCGCCGGTTAAACCTGCGCCCTTATTGCCGCCGGACTTTTCAAAATAGAAGTTGTAGTTATCTCCATCAATATTAATATTGGTCTTGTTTGTTCTCATTGCTCCATCATCGCCATTGCCGAAATAGTAGCACTTATAGCCTAATTTTTCAAGTTTTGGAGCATTTTCGTTGAACTTATCTTCATCATCAAATGGATAGGTTTCATGATCATCAGCGATTACATCAAAGTCTTCCTCTTCATTGATAAACTTCAGGCCATCAACCATACGTCCATCATTTCTAAATGCATACTTCTTACCCTTGATGGTTTTGAATTCGCCTGCATACAGGTTACCACTTCCATCTGCATAGTACCAAGCATCTTCATCATCATTGTTCTTATCATAATTGAGATACTCTGCAGCAACAACCTTGAACCAGCCTTTGCTAACTCTGGAACCGTCTTCTACACTATTAAAATATCTCCACTGACGGGCATACTTAGCAGGAACACCATTTTTGGTGGATGTACTGTTACTACCTATTGTAACTTCCCCATCGCTATCAGTAGATTTAGCTGCATCCACATCTAAGGACCATTCTGCAGTCATTGTACCATACTGATCAAACTCGTATTTCTTTCCATTTATGGTCTTGCTCTTTTGAACATCACCATCTTTAGCCCTTACTTTCTTACCGTTTGACTGGAAATAGAACCAACGCGTCTGATCCTCATCATCGTTAAAGACCGGGGCGATTTCCTTGTCGCTAGTTGCTTCATCATATGTGATATCCATCTGCAGCCAGCCTACGGTCATAGCGCCATCATCTTCACCGCCAAAGTAGTAATCACCTTCCTTGAAGCCATCACCATCTGTATTGTCAATTCTTGAAGCATCATCTTCTTTTACCCAACCATACAGCATCTTTCCATCTTCGTCAAAAGCGTACTTCTTGCCATTTACAGTTTTCAGGGCAACTTTGCTGTTATCGCCATTTTTCAGAGCTTTACCATTAGCCTGGAAATAATACCAATAGTGGTCAGGCTCATTGTCTTCACCTGCATCCTCGTTGTCAATTGCTACCCACTGATTGGCAGCCATTACACCGTTAATGTCTACGTAATAATAGTTATCACCGTCTTCAATCAGGGTATCGATAGCCATCTCGCCATCAGTATCCAGGTAATACCAGTTATTACCGGACTTTGCCCATTTTTCAGTTACCCTCTCGCCATTCCTGTCGTAGTATACCCAAGTACCATCTTCCTCGGCCCAACCCTGAGCTGCGAAAGAAGTCATGGATGCACCAATAGCGAGCAGTGCTGCTGTTGATAATACAGCAACTAATTTTGTCTGCTTTCTCATAATTAATGCACTCTCCTTTTTCTTTTTGAAATACTTTTTGAAATTCCTAATTGCATTACGAGTTGATTATACTTCGTATATGGAAAATTATAGAAGGCACATGTTATATCACATTATTTTTAAGTACATATAAGGATTTCTAAAAAATAGACAATTTAAAAAGCGAAAACCTTTGTAAAGGACTTCCGCTTTAATAATCCATTAACCGTTATTCATTTATATCCCCTATCTGACATATCTGTTTATAAGAGACAAGATTTATATTTCTACTATCCTTCACGTAATCAATCACAGAATCTACAAAGCCACTTTTTGAAAAAAGGAAATAATACTTTTCGGGATAATGGAACAGGCCGCCTCGTTCCAGCAACGTGTGAACAGTATCCATATCGACAGGAGCATTTTTCCACTTGCATTCTCCTAACAGGACATAAGGTTCCTGTATAGCCATAATATCAATTTCTTCCTGCCGTTTTTTCACAGGGTTATTTCCCCACCATCTTCCTACATTGCCGATGGGAAACGGAAGACTTTCGTATATTTTAGGATGAAACAGATATTGTTGGCAAATATTTTCATATATTTTTCCCATGAAATCACTTATTTGAGGCTTTACTAATGTTTTATATATTGTTGATCCCACACCTCTGGTGATGCTGCTTATATTGGGACGCACAAAGCGATACCAAAATAAAAACATGCTGTCCTCCAGCTGATATAAGGTCTTTCTGCTGGCAGCATTTTCTGTTATGGGTATTTCCTTTCTTATAATGCCTAATGAAATTAGTGATGTTATCTGATTGCTGCAGCCACTGGTCTCCAGGCCGGTTTTGGTTGAAATGTCATTCATTCTGCTGGCCCCACTGGCAATGGCGGATATAATGGAGTGATAAGAGGCCGGCTCCCTTAATTCCTGTTTTAAAAGATTGACAGGTTCTTCAAATAATCTTCCACTCTCATCAAAGAACAAATCAACAATATTATCATCTAAACTTTTATCAACATCAATTCGTGATATATATTCAGGTATCCCTCCTGTAACGCCATATAGTATTGCCTGTGCCTCTTCTGAGAAGCCCAGAAGCATTCTACGGGCTTCAAAGAAGGTGAATGGATGTATCTTAAACTGTGCCGTCCTGCGGCCGTACAGAGGGCTTTTATAGCCTAATACCTGTTCCTCCATGAAACTCATAGATGAACCACATAGTATCAAGAAGAGTTTGCTGTTTTTCCAGCATTGGTCTATATGGCTTTGAAGCATAGATGATACTGCAGGATAGGAGGCAGCTAAATAAGGATACTCATCTATCACAATTATAAGCCGTTCCTGACTTTGACATAGGGTATCAATATAGTTAAATAAATTGGTGTAATCCAAAAACTCTGCGCCCCCTGCGGCTTCCCCGGTCATCAGCAGTGCTTTTGATAAACCTGAGAGGTTTTCTTTGCGGGTTCCTTCAACTGCCATATAATATACAGCCTTTTTATCTTTTATAAATTCATTAATAAGTGTGGTCTTTCCAACTCTTCTTCGCCCATAAAAGACAGCAAATTCAAATTGATTGCTGTTGTAGAGTGATTGTAGTTTTTTGAGCTCCCTTGTGCGGCCAACAAACATAATTCATCCTCCATCATTTCATTCAAAAATTACTAATCGTTTAATTAGTAATCATATAAATATTATATCATTGAAAGAGGGTACTCGTCAATAATTATAAATCTACAAAAATTGTACGACAAAATAAGGAAATTCATACTTTAGCCAATATTTAATAAGTCATTAATGTTTATGAAGGGGAAGGAATCTTTAAGAACATCATTGGCAGAAGCTTTTAAAACACAATGACGTGGAAATTCAAATCACAGAGCAATTAGAATGAGATAAAAATGGTGGAATACAGGCAAAACCCTTTACTGTAATTCGAAATCCTCTTGGCGAAAGGGGATGATTAAGAATAAACACGAGTATATTCAATATATTATTTCGAAAGCTTAAAGTTCGGATTACTATCAGCAGAAAGATGCATGGACCTTAGTGAGTTATATCAATAACAAAGCACAAAAACAGCCTGAATGTCTGCACCCAATTCAGGCTGTCAAAGATACTTTTGAATAATAGGCTACATAGACTTTTATTTCTACAGGAAATACCTGCTGATTGAATCAATTTAAAGTCATCTTTACTTAGAAGTTAGAACTGTAACCAGTATGGATTTAACTGCCGAATTTAATCCAATAAAAATAAAATAAGGTATGTAGAATTTAGTCCTGCACACAAATCCAGATACCTGTTTACCATGTTTGTATACATGAAAACAGGTATATGTAAATACATTAGCTTTTCCTTCGCATGCAAACCTGCTGTTTATGACTGAAGCCAGACACCATCAGCATTTACATAATATCCATCCGGGGTTTCCTGATCTTTAACCATTATGGCATTTTCATCAAAATAGTACCAATTTCCATCAATTTGTTTCCATACATTAGTTACATAGGCCCCATCTTCCTGCTTATATTTCCAATTGTCACCTACAGATTCCCAACCAGCAGTAGCTGTCATTCCCGGTCCAAGATTCACCTCATTTGAAATTATACTTGGCTGTCCATCCCATACACCATTGGCATCTACGTAGTAACCATCAGGCGTTATATCATCTGTCTCCATATATGTCCCTATATTAAGGTAATACCACTTGCCATCACCATCCTGAATCCAAGTTGCTCCGGCATAATAGCCATTTTTCTGGATATACCGCCAACCCTTTTCGTCTTGATACCATCCTGGGATATAGTTTGTCATTTCACCACGTGCATTTACATAAATACCGTCCGGGGTAATAGTATCGGTAAGCATTATTCCATTGGCATCCAGATAATAGGAGTGATTATCAACATTTATCCAGCTATTGGTTATAAAAGTACCATCATACTTTCTGTATTTTTGTTGTCCGTTTTCTTGTACCCATCCAGAAGTTACTGTTCCTTCATATGCACCAGCATCAGATCCATCTACATTAATAAGATATTTACGCACTTCCGCTGGAAGATCCGCTTTATTTACATTTCCAGGAAGATGTACCACATTAATATAGCGCTTATTAGAGGATAGATTTTTATTGTTTGTTGTTAAGACAATCTGTAGTGTGGGCTGACTTCCCTCCGGTAACTGGGCTTGGTTTTCTGGAATCCCCCATATTCCATTAATATTTACCAGGTCTGGCACCGTTCCCCAGGGTCTGGGAAATTCCTGTGGATAAAATGTGTATGCGTAATCGTATCCACGTCTCAATATAACATCATCTTCATTTATTGTATTCCCCCCAACAAGGATGGCAAAGTATTCACCATCCCCACAGTCTACCGGGCGCCACTCAAAAAGATATGCTCCACAGTATTCCATTACAGTTTCTGTGGCAGCAAATACTGGCATAAGCAAAGACAAAGATATAACAATTGTCAAGCATAGCGTCATTACTTTTTTTCTTAACATACGGTATTCATCTCCTTATATGTTCCATATACTTATTTAAACAGAAAAGGCATTGCAACCTCAGGTTTCCCTATCAGTTACAACGCCTTTCCCCTCCCTGACTAATTGTCAGATTATTTCATATTAATTCTCTACGTAGATAGCAACAATTTTCTTGCCATTGATTACATAATTATAGTCATTGCCATCTTTATTCTTTCCATTGCTGGTAATTACTTTTCCGCTTGTATTTACTAAATCAAACTTATCAGCAGCATCATTAACAACATAGAATTCTGAAACATCGGCAGCCTTTTTGTTGATATGAGCTGCAGTTAAATCTGCATCAGTATAACCTGTCTTTTTAGTAACAATACCTGAATTATCAATGAAGTCCTTGGCATCCTCATATTTCTTATAACCGACTTCATCATTGGTTGAGATAGCCTCTACTACCTGATATTTCTCGTCCTTACCGGCGGTCAACAGTTTACCAGACTGATAAAGCTTCTTATCCTTTTCACCAGTCTTACCAGCCCCCTTATTGGATCCGGCTGTCTCAAAGTAGAAGTTAAACTTATCTCCGTCAATATCTATACTGGACTTGCCTGTCTTCATGGCACCATCACTGCTATCACCGAAGTAGTAGCACAGATAGTTCTGCTTATTCAATTTTGTTGCAGATGCATCAAATTCGCCTTCTGTCTCATATGGAAGAGAACCATCACTTGCCATTACATCCAAGCCTGTGCTGGTCTTCCTGATGAACTTAAGTCCATCAAGCATCCGGCCGTCATCTCTGAATGCGTATTTCTTTCCCTTGATTGTCTTGAACTCACCTGCATACAGATTGCCGCTTCCATCTGCATAGTACCATGCGTCTTCGTCATCATTATATCTAGTGGAATTCAAATATTCTGCTGGAACTACCTTAAACCAGCCTTTGCTGACCCTTGCACCATCTTCAACGCTGTTGAAGTATCTCCATTGCTGAGCATACTTAGCGGATACATTGTTGGCCGTAGATGTGCTGTAGCTATTTCTCGTACCATTATCAGATGCAGCCTTAACATCCAGGGACCATTCAGCAGTCATAGCACCATTCTCATCGAATTCATACTTCTTGCCGTTGATAGTCTTGCTCTTCTGGAATTTACCAGGATCAGCCTTAACCATCTTACCATTGGACTGGAAATAGAACCAACGGGTCTGATCTTCATCATCATTAAATACAGGAGCAATCTCATAATCATTTGTTGCTTCCTCATATGTTACATCTGCCTGCAGCCAGCCAACGGTCATAGCACCGTCATCCTCGCCACCAAAATAATAATCTGCATCTTTAAAGGCATCGTTATTGCTATTGTCGATGCGTTCCGCATTGTCTTTGGATACCCAGCCATACAGCATCTTGCCGTCTGTATCAAATGCGTATTTCTTTCCGTTGATTGTCTTTAGACTAACACTAGTGTTATTGCCATTAGTTAATGCTTTACCATTAGCCTGGAAATAATACCAATAGTGGTCAGGCTCATTGTCATCTCCGGCATCCTCGTTTTCAATAGCTACCCACTGATTGGAAGCCATAACGCCGTTGATATCTACGTAGTAGTAATTATCTCCGTCATCAATCAGGGTATCGATAGCCATCTCGCCATCGCTATCTAAGTAGTACCAGTTGTTACCGGACTTAGCCCACTTATCAGTTACTCTGTCGCCATTCCTGTCGTAGTATACCCAAGTACCATCTTCCTCGGCCCAACCCTGAGCTGCGAAAGAAGTCATGGATGCACCAATAGCGAGCAGTGCTGCTGTTGATAATACAGCAACTAATTTTGTCTGCTTTCTCATAATTAATGCACTCTCCTTTTTCTTTTTGAAATACTTTTTGAAATTCCTAATTGCATTACGAGTTGATTATACTTCGTATATGGAAAATTATAGAAAGAGGATTCTATATTGACTTTTAGGGAAGAGATTAGTCTAAAAAATAACATTTATGTCTTAATCAATAATAGTATCGCGATAAATCTCGATTGAAATCGCGATTTTATCATGATATAATATCAAAATGGAGGTGTTATATGAATTTTATAGAAAGTGATTGCTTAGAATTAAAGGAAGTAATTAATAATGACTTTAAAAAAGAAATTATAGCATTTGCTAATACTAATGGGGGAGAGATTTATATAGGTGTTGCTAATGATGGAACGGTTGTTGGTGTTGATAATATAGAAAAGGAAATGGAACGGATTAGTAGTATGATACACGATGGGATACATCCAGACCTTGTTCCTTTTACTTCTGTTGAAGCTGTGACATTGGAAAATAAGAAACTGATTCATGTTACTGTCTTCCGTGGAGGAAAGCCACCATACCATTTAACCGATAAAGGACTTAAGCCCAGTGGCGTCTATGTACGCCATGGGATTACGTCAGTTCCCGCAAGTCAGGAAATGATTCGTGAGATGATTCGCCAGAGCGATGGCATTACCTATGATAAAGTCCGTTCTATGAATCAGGATCTTACCTTCCGATATGCAGGGCAGTATTTTGGTAATCGTGATGTTTCATTTCAGGAAGAGAACAGACGAACTTTGGGGTTAATTGATGCTGACGGATTTTATACAAATGCTGGTTTATTGCTATCTGACCAATGTGAGCATAGTATAAAATGTGCTGTTTTTGAAGGGCATGGCAAGACTCACTTTAAAACCCGGAAGGAGTTTAGCGGCTCTGTACTCAAGCAACTAGAAGATGCATATGAGTATATTAGTTTAAATAACAATGTACGTGCGGACTTTTCAGGACTGGAGCGCATAGAAAATTTTGATTATCCTGAATATGCCCTCCGGGAAGCATTACTCAACACAATAGTCCATAGGGACTATAATTATTCAGGAAGTACAATCATTAATATTTTTTCAGATAGAATCGAATTTGTATCTATTGGCGGATTGGTTAAGGGGATAACCTTGGCCGATATTTTACATGGTGTATCTCAATCTCGTAATATGGTGTTGGCCAATATATTTTATCGTTTAAAATTAATAGAAAGCTATGGTACTGGTATCCAACGAATTTTGGAGAGTTATCAGGGTACCATACAGCCCCGTTTTTTACCTGAGGCCTCATCCTTCGTAACAATTCTTCCCAATACCAATGTAGGTGATGCCATCCAGACTTCGGTACAAGGCACTTCTCCAGAAGAACAAGTTTTGGGCCTGTTATTAACAAAGACTGAAATAACAAGGAAGGATGTAGAGAAATTATTAGGTTGTTCAAGTTTTCCTGCACGAAAGATATTGAATTCCCTGCTAACCCAAAATAAAATCACTGTAACAGGAAACGCACGGGCAACACGTTATCATTTGAGTAATAAACCTAATGTATAAAACGAAAGTTATAAATAAAATTCTGATTAACTCTATATTGCCTTCTTTATGAAAACATAAAGAGGGCATTTTTATGTGGCTGTATACATTGGATTTATTATCAAATTATCAATCAATTTATTTTAGTTAGTATCTTCGTATTCTGTTTGTTTAGTAAACTTTATTATAAAGTACATGATTCATATGCGACTTATTTTAACTTCCTTATAATTTTCCATATACGAAGTATAATCAACTCGTAATGCAATTAGGAATTTCAAAAAGTATTTCAAAAAGAAAAAGGAGAGTGCATTAATTATGAGAAAGCAGACAAAATTAGTTGCTGTATTATCAACAGCAGCACTGCTCGCTATTGGTGCATCCATGACTTCTTTCGCAGCTCAGGGTTGGGCCGAGGAAGATGGTACTTGGGTATACTACAACAGAGATGGCGAGAGAGCAACTGATCAGTGGAAGAAATCCGGTAACAACTGGTATTACCTGGACAGCGATGGCGAGATGGCTATCGATACCCTGATTGAGGATGGCGACAATTATTACTATGTAGACATCAACGGTGTGATGGCTTCCAATCAGTGGGTAGCGATTGACAACGAAGATGCTGGTGAGGACGATGAGCCAGACCACTACTGGTATTATTTCCAGGCTAATGGTAAAGCATTAAAGAATGGCGATAATAGCAAGGTGGCCCTGAAGACTATCAATGGTAAGAAATATGCATTTGATGAAGATGGTAAGATGCTGTGGGGCTGGGTAAAAGAAGATGATCCAACTCACATTGATAATACTGAAGGCGATGCATTCAAAGATGGTGATTATTACTTTGGCGGAGAAGATGACGGTGCAATGACCGTTGGTTGGATTCAGCTTGATATCACTTATGAGGAAGCAGAGAACAACGATGATTATAAGTACACTGCTGCTGCATTTACAGACGACGAAGACCAGAGCCGTTGGTTCTACTTTAAATCCAATGGTAAAAAAGTTTTAGCTGAGAACGGAGACCGCACCAAAGACAAAACCATCAATGGTAAAAAATATGCCTTTGATAACTATGGCGCAATGGTAGCTGAGTGGTCCTTGGATGAAAAAGATTTGAAAAAAGAATCTGCTTTCTCTGGAGGTGTTGAAGCTACATCCAGCACCGCAGCATTTGCAACCAACTCAGACGGTGTTGCTGTTAATAAGGGTGGCGGCACCAATGCTAAGTATTCTGAGTCTTGGAAATACTTCAGTGATGTTGAGAGCGGTGCCCGCGTAAGCAAGGGCTGGTTCAAGGTAGTTGCTGCTGAGTACTTAAATGCAAGCAAGTATGATGACGATGAGGATTCCTGGTACTATGCAGATGGCAGCGGTAACATTTATGCTGGTGAGTTCAAGACCATTAAGGGTAAGAAATATGCATTCAGAAATGATGGACGTATGGTTGATGGCCTGAAATTCATAAATGAAAATAAAGCAGGACAGAGTCTTGCAGTAAATGCTGATGATGATAGTTCTTACCCATTCGATAACGAGGATGATTTCCTTGCAAATGCAGCTGGATACTATGAAGCCGCTGATTATAAGTGCTACTACTTTGGTGGCGGAGATGACGGCGCTATGAGAACTGGCAAAGTAACCATTGATATTGATGGCGAAAAGCAGAACTTCTACTTCGAAAAGTCCGGTGGCAGTAAGGGTGCTGGTTTAACAGGCGAAAAGGATGATAAACTGTATCAGTCTGGTATGCTTCTGAAAGCAGGATCTGATGAAAAGTATCAGGTTGTTAAGAAAGTAACCGAGACCATAAAGGGTAAGAATGTTACAACATACATTAAGCTGGATGATGCTGAAGCATTTATGGGCGCAGAGGGTGTAACACCTACAAATGCACTTTCCGGTAAGGCAGATAGAGACAGAGTTACTGTTGGTAGTGTAACTAAGTATGCAGAAGATTTCAAGGAGGCATACACTGTAAGTATCAATGCTAACCCAACAACTGGAAAGAAAGTAGAATATATCCTGGTTAATACATCTGGTAAGATTATTGACAAGAAGGGTAAGAGCAAGGATGGCAATGATTATTATTACGTAACCGGTACTAATGGTACAATCCTTGGCCTTTATGTTGAAGACTAATTAGTTAGACAAAGACATAACAGTAATATAATCTAAGGGGGAAGCGTTGTGACTGATTGAATAGTGATTGGTCACAACGTTTCTTTTTAATATCAATAATCGAAAAGGAGGTCATTACATTGAAACGAAATATATTTGTTATAATGGGTCTGGTTACAGCCCTATCTGTTTCCACCCCGGTATTTGCATTGGCATCCCAAAGTCTTACCGTAGAAAACTGCGGTGCCTATTTGTTTGAATGGCGACCGGTTGACTGTGGTAATGGACAGGCCTTTGCAATTCTGGTTGGAGGAAATACAATCGCTGAAAGAGATGTTATTTTGAACCGCGGTTATGATTACGCATATACTTTTAATCCCAATACATATCCTCGTCCCTGGGGCCAGGTGCCTGATTTAGTGAATGTAGATGGGGTATGGGGGATTCCGGAAAACTGGGGTATATTACCCGAAGGCGCTCAACCTACAACACGTATGGTACTTTTTACGAATAACAAGAATCTTGTTACCAATGAACGGTATGTTGATATAGTTCACCTGCCTAACGGTACAGATACAAGCAGCCTTCCTCCGGAAGTCAGAAAATATCTGATTAATGTCGATGGTTCAGATGCTGGTGCTTACAATGGAACTGTCACATCTGGATGGTATCAAGATGATGACGAATGGCGCTATAGACAGATAGATGGGACCTTTGTTACTAATAGCTGGGTCAAGGCGGATGGCGAATCCTACTATATGAATGAAAATGGGATTATGCTAAAAGATACGGTCACACCCGATGGATTTTATGTCAATGCAAAAGGTGAAAAACAAAATTATATGCCTGGCTGGGTCCAAAAAGACGGTCTCTGGAAATATGTGCAAAAAAATGGTTATTATGCTGCCTCGGCTTGGGTACAGGATGCTGATGGAAATTGGTATTATTTCGACATGGCAGGAAAAATACTTACGGACCGTATGACACCGGATGGTTTTTATGTAGATGCCAATGGTATATGGGATGGACAGCCTTCCAGTATAAATACACAAACCAATCCAGGCCCTGGAGGTGAGATTAATAACACGACTTCATCCTCCTTAGAGGGTGCTTGGGAAGAGACAGATGGGAATTGGAAATATAAGCTGTCAAATGGAAATTATATAACAAGTGCTTGGATGCAGGATGCAGATGGGAAATGGTACTATTTTAATGATGCATCCTTAATGACTACAGATACTACTACACCTGACGGATATTATGTAGATATCAACGGTGTGTGGAATGGGCAAAGTCCTACTCAACAATAATCCAATAATGACTCTCCCTATGTATGCCAATGGCATGATAACCGGGCGGACCTGTCAACCAATTTCATATCCCTGAAAGCAGTCTGGCAGTTTATTTACATACGGTTTCGATTACGGGATTTAATAACCATCTATATAAAGTCATCAAAAGTATAACCGTATTAACATCCATTGATAACCTTCTGGAAATACTGTATCCGGCTGGTATGGACAGCACAAACAATCCCTGTATAGTGCAGGAGGGCAGATCCGGAAAAACCGGCTCTGCCCTTCAGTAACTATCCATATATAGTAACTTTTTGTGTTTATGCAACTCTTGGAACAATCTCTAAATTACCTATCGATATCTGCTACTGCATCCATATTCCATCAGAATTAACATAATAACCATCCGGAGTCTGCTGATTGGTAACCATTAAAGAGTTTCCATCAAAATAATACCAGTTTCCATCAATCTGTTTCCAAGCGTTGGTTACATATGTACCATCTTCCTGCTTATATTTCCAGCTATTATCTATGGATTCCCATCCGACAGAAGACGACATTCCAGGTCCAAGGTTTACATTATCCGTAATATTACTTGCCTGTCCATCCCACACACCATTAGCATCGACATAATAACCATCTGGTGTTATACTATCAGTCTCCATATAACCTCCGATATTGAAATAGTACCATTTACCATCTGCATCTTGAATCCAGGTAGATGCAGCGCGATACCCATTCTTTTGTATGTATCTCCATCCACCTTCATCAGAAACCCAGCCTGGCTTATAACCTACTTTTACGCCGCTGGGATTTAAATAGGTTCCATCAGGAGCGTATGTATCGGCCAGCATAATTCCATTTTCATTCATATAGTATGTCTTTTCGTCTACCGTAAGCCAACTATTCGAAACAAAGCTTCCATCAGCTTTTCTATAGGTCCACTGTCCATTGCTGTTTTTTACCCAACCACTGGTTTCTGTTCCTTCATACGCCCCCGCATCAGATCCATCCACATTAATCAGATATTTACGTACTTCTGCAGGAAGCGTTGACGAATCAATATTTCCTGGTAAGTGTACCACATGAATAAAGCGCTTATCTGTATCCAGATTTTTATAGTTAGTTTGGAGTACAATCTGAAGGGTAGGCTGACTTCCTTGAGGCAGGCGTGACCAGTTTTCTGGAATCCCCCATACACCATCAATATTTACTAAATCCGGTGCCGTGCCCCAGGGCCGAGGATATGTCATAGGGTCAAAGGTATAGGCATAATCATACCCACGATTTAAAATAACATCCCTTTCATTTATGGTATTGCCGCCAACTAGGATTGCAAATGACACACCATCACCGCAATCCACTGGACGCCATTCAAATAAATAAGCACCACTATTTTCCATTGTTATACTATTAGTTGTATCTGCGAAAGACAAAACTGATGTTTGCAGGGACAATGTCATAACAAGGCCCAATATCGCAAGATGCTTTTTTAACATATAATACCTCCTAAAAATCAAAGAAAGCGCTGTGACTAATAATTATAAAATCATCAGTCACAACGCTTCCCCCTTGAATATTAGTTAACTAAGTGGAAAGAATCTATCCAGATTAGTCCTCAACATAAATAACTCTGATTACGCCCTTATTATCAGTTACATAAACATAATCATTACCGTCTTTGCTCTTGCCCTTCTTATCGATAACTTTACCAGAAGTATTGATAAGCTTCAGGTCATTATCAGGAAGGATATAGAGTTCTTTCAAATCATCAGCTTTCTTGTTGAAGGAAGATGCAGCTTTCTTAGCTTCTTCAATCTTGCTAGTATCGCTGGTTACCTTGAATTCATCAATAACAGCCTGAGCATCTGCTAACTTCTTCCAGCCCTTTTCTTCGCCAGCCTTATCTATATACTTAATAGCCTGGTATTTATCATCAGAGCCAGCCTTTAACAGCATACCACCTAAGTAGTACTTGTCATCCTTCTCGCCATTTACACCTGCGCCCTTGCTGGAGCCAGATTTCTCAAAGTAGAAGTTGAAGTTATCGCCATCAATTGTGATATTGGTCTTGTTGGTCTTCATAGCGCCATCATTTCCATCACCGAAGTAGTAGCAGTTATAGTTGTTTGCTGCATACCACAGAGCACTGTCGATGAAATCATCTTCAGTATCGAACGGATGATCGCTATCATCGTCTGCGTATACCTTGGTTAAATCCTTAGGATTGATAAACTTCAGACCATCAATCATACGGCCATCATTTCTGAATGCGTATTTCTTGCCCTTAATGGTCTTGAATTCGCCAGCATACAGATTGCCGCTTCCATCTGCATAGTACCAGGAATCTTCATCATCATTGTACTTATCATCATTCAGATACTCAGCAGATACTACCTTGAACCAACCCTTGCTTACGCGGGAACCATCTTCAACGCTATTGAAGTATCTCCATGCCTGGGAATACTTAGCAGTGCTGGCTTTACCAGGAGTAGCAGGCATATCAGCTGTTGCTACCTTGGTCTCATCCATAGACCACTCAGCTACCATTGCACCATTCTGGTCAAATGCATATTTCTTACCATTGATGGTTTTTTCTTTGGTCTCTTCGCCGTTATCAGCATAAATCTTCTTACCATTGGATTTGAAGTAGAACCAACGGCTCTGATCCTCATCATCAGTAAATACAGGAGCTACATATTTGTACTCATCATTAGTAGCTTCTTCATATGTGATATCCATCTGCAGCCAGCCAACAGTCATTGCACCATCGTCTGCACCACCGAAGTAGTAAACGCCATCCTTGAAAGCATCGCCGTCTGTGTTATCAATACGCTCAGCGTTATCGCTAGCAACCCAGCCATAAAGCATCTTGCCTTCATCATCAAAAGCGTATTTCTTGCCATTGATAGTTTTTAAAGAAACATTGTCTCCGCTGTTCTTTAAAGCCTTACCATTAGCCTGGAAATAATACCAGTAGTTATCTGGCTCATCATCTTCGCCAGCATCCTCGTTCTCAATAGCTACCCACTGATTGGAAGCCATAACGCCGTTGATATCTACATAGTAGTAGTTGTCGCCATCTTCAATCAGGGTATCGATAGCCATCTCGCCATCGCTATCTAAGTAATACCAGTTGTTACCGGACTTAGCCCACTTATCAGTTACTCTGTCGCCATTCCTGTCGTAGTATACCCAAGTACCATCTTCCTCGGCCCAACCCTGAGCTGCGAAAGAAGTCATGGATGCACCAATAGCGAGCAGTGCTGCTGTTGATAATACAGCAACTAATTTTGTCTGCTTTCTCATAATTAATGCACTCTCCTTTTTCTTTTTGAAATACTTTTTGAAATTCCTAATTGCATTACGAGTTGATTATACTTCGGATAAGGAAAATTATCGTGAGATGGAAAATGCAGGTAATAGAAGCAGGAAGTGAA
>QFCH01000389.1_pt1 | contig 143739 bp, 132 predicted proteins | sample 5346071 | NCBI WGS metagenome assembly QFCH01 (sample SAMN09062255, study PRJNA434731) | Human gut metagenome, whole genome shotgun sequencing project. | isolation source: stool timepoint B chromium assembly | host: Homo sapiens | collected 2015
GGCAGCTGGGCGTTACTGACGACATGGTGTTAGGCAGGCCCATCCTGACCGCTGAGACAGGGTACAATGCAGGGGTCATGCTCTACCGCATAAAGAATGGCATGCTGAAGCTGAACATGCCGCCTTACAGCGCGGCTGTATTCGTTTCTCAGCCGGATGAATTTTATCCGGTGGTGGATTCGCGGTTCGCGGATGATGGGGCGGCGGCTGTGGAGAAGTAGGCAGAAGGATGATGTAAGACTGACAAATGTTGTAAGACAGGGGGATTTTGAATCTGATATAGGAAAGAGCACCTTTCGGAGGCGGAGAATTGTTCCGCGGGCGGGGAGGTGCTCTTTTTTGATACTCAGAAGGTGGTTTGTTACCAGAGATTCCCCTCGTCGTTAAAGGGAAGCTCCTGGGGCTGGCTGATAATTTCTATCTGGGGATTTTTCACGGCGTCCTCCATCATGCTTTCAGATATCCATATCTCGCCAATCTCCAGTGTATTGGGAATCCGTACCATACGGATCTGTTCTAAATCCACTTCATTACATGTCTTAATACAGGCAGCCATGGCAAAATAGTCGTTTTTAAGAATCATGGGAAGCCTTACACAGTCAAATACAGTGGAAGTTATGGCGTTGATGTAGCTTGCCTCCAGATTGGATTTATCTACTAAACGCCGGGTGCAGGTATCTGCGCAGCCGGCTCCAATCATGATGCCGTGACTTTTATCCGACAGGTCCAGTACACATACTTTCTGTATGGTGAAATCACCGGAAGCATAGGGAGTGGCAAAACGGGAAGAGACATTGGGATCCTGGCCGTCCCCGCTGAAATTCTTTCCAATCTCATCTATGACCAATACCGCAATGTCATCAAAGAGAATCCGCGGCATCAGTGAACGGGCCAATTCCAGCAGCTCCGGCTCTTTTTCGGGAATTTCCTTGGGAGTAAGCGCCTTTAACATATATGTGCGGCTGTAGGCGTTCTCCACGATTCCCAGACCGAATAAAATGGGACAGTTTGCCAGTATGACATTGGCAAACATGGGGACGAGGCGCCCCATGTTTTTGAATCCGGACTGATGGCACAGGCTGGCCCCATACTGTTTGCCTAGGCCAATGGTCATCATTTTCATGAGGCCGCTTTCATAGGAACCTCTGAAAGCAGTGTGGGGCTTGATTTTGTTAATCACGATAATGCCGTCGGCCTCCCACGCGTTTTTATCAATATGAACATCATGGCCTTCGGGGCTGACTCCAATCCGGACTGTCTCCATGCTGGACTTAATAGGGCAGCCGAGATAGGCTGGGGTTATCCCAAACCCCTCTAAAACTTCCAGCTGTCCCTGGGCAGTAGCTCCTCCATGGCTTCCCATGGCCGGTACCACAAACGGATTTGCCCCGTGTTCTTTGACGATATCCACCACTGTTTTCAGAATCAGTTTATGATTATGTATGCCGCGGCTGCCTGCTGTTATGGCTATGTTCATGCCTGGCTTAAGGGTGGCTGCTATCTCCGGGCGTGACAGTTCCCCGCGTATCCCGGCTGCGGGGGCTGTAATTTCGGATGGGTCGAATTTCTGCCGTACGCGGGCCATTTTTGGTATTTTAACGTTGCCGATTACATTGTATAATGCAGAATCCATATTTCGTTATCTCCTTTACCTGGTTATGAAGGAGGGCACAGCGGTTACAAGGCTTTTACTGACCTGCGTACAACCAGCTCGGCGCTGACTGACAAGGTGATGCCATTATGGTCTTCATTTGAGTTTAAGGAGTCGATGATTAAATGACAGGCCCGCTGCCCCAGTAATCTGGCAGGCATGTCCATGGTGGTAAGAGGCGGGTTAATGAGTCCGGAATAAGGGATATTATCAAATGATATGATGGAAAGATCATCGGGTATTCCCAGTCCTTTTTCCTGTAAGCGCTGGATGATTCCATATGCAATCAGGTCATTGACTGCCATAATGGCAGTGTAATCTTTTCGCTTTTTTGCCTCCAGGAATTTGTCTGCCAGCTTATGGCCGGCTTCCATCTCATATAGTCCGGAATCTGCCTCGGATTCATACTGGACTGTCATTACATCATCCTCGGAAAATGAAAGGCCGTTATTAGCCAGGGCCAGTTTGTAGCCGTCCAGGGTCATAATACGTGACTGACGGTTAAACGGAGTACTTAAAAATGCAATTGACCGGTGCCCCTGTGAAATAAGGTACTCGGCGGCAGTGCGTCCGGCTCCCAGCATATCTGTCTTTGCATTTATGACCTTGTCTGTGTCAGAGTAGTTGGATTCAAATATACACACCTTGCCGCCTGTGGATACAAAATGGTCCACGGCCTGGGGGGAATCGTCTATAGATGAAATCATCAACCCCTTCACCCTGTTTTTTATAAGATTGTTGATCAGATTACGCTCGGTCTCCGGACTTCTCTGTGAGCTGAATACCAATGGAAAATAGTTATTTGCCATAGCCTCTTTCTCAATCCCTATAATGAGCTGTGTGTAGAAGGGGTTTTGGAAGGAGGGGATGATAATGCCTATGGAGGGATTGGTATTTGTCTTCAGCATGCGTCCAAGCAGGTTGGGCTCGTATCCAAGAGTGTTTGCAGCATGCAGCACACGTTCCCTCTTGGCAGCACTGACAGGGTAAGTGCTGCCGCTCAAAACACGGGAAACAGTAGAAACAGAAGTACCAGCAGCCTTTGCAACGTCGCCAATGGTAACATTATGGCTGGTATGATTCATACGGTGTATCTCCTTTAAAATCAGAATATGAAAAAGCATATATATTTATGATAATACTTAAATGATAGAAAAGCAATAAAAAAATAAGAAAATAATAGAAAAATAAAACAATGACAAATTATAATACATAGAGAACTAACGTGAAAATGCTGTGAAATAAGGATGAAAATAAAAATATTTGTAGAAATATTGACAGAAAACGTTTTCTATAATATAATGGGCTTACAAAACAAAAAACGGATATGAGAAAGCAAAGAGCATACATGCATTCCAGGATAACTGTGGTGCATATAACCACTATAACTATATTTTATTAAAAAAGGAGGACGTGTAATATGAGGAGAAGAAACAAAAGAATGGCAGGTCTGGCACTGGCGGTGATGATGGCCATGGGAAGTCTGGCGGCTTGCGGCGGGCAGAAGGAAGCCCCGGCCCCGGCAGCTCCGGCGGCAGCTGATACAAAGGCGGATAAAGCTGAAGAAAGTAAGACTGAGGATACTGCCGGCGAGGCAGCAGGTGAAGCCCTGGAATTGTCCTGGTATGTGGCTGAGCCTGAAAGCCATGCGTGGAGCCAGGTTTCCTATGATATTGCAAAAGAGATTGAAGAAAAAACCAATGGCTCTCTTAAAATCAAGGTTTATCCCGGGGCCACGTTAGGTACGCAGGCAGAGGCGCTGGATATGCTGCGTACAGGTTCTCTGGCTTTTGAGGTCACGGGTCCGAGTATTCTGGCATCCTTCTGTGACCAGGTACAGGTTTACTCGCTGCCCTATGCCTTTGATAACGCAAAGCAAGCGTATGACTACTTTGCCTCTGAAGGTTCCCAGAAGATGTACAATGAGACAGTACTTAATGCAAGCGGTGTGCGTACATTGGATGTATGGTATTACGGTGACAGGAATCTGACCATCAAGGGCGTGGAACCTATGAAACCGGATGATTTGGCAGGCCTTTCCGTCCGATGCATGGACACGCCTATAGCCAAGACAGTGGTGGCTGCACTGGGCGGTAATCCTGTTCCCATTAATATGAGTGAATTATACCTTTCCCTCCAGACCGGCGTTGTGGTAGGAGAAGAAAACCCTGTTCCAACCATCATTGCCCAGAAGTTCTATGAAGTACAGGATGCAATTGTGCTGACAAAGCATTCCGTCCATCTTGGCACGGTGGAGGTTTCGGAGCAGATTTGGCAGAGCCTTACAGAAGAACAGCGTCAGGTGATTACAGATGTACTAGCCAAGTACCGTCCTATTATAGAAGATAGAATCAACAAAGAGACAGAAGAAGGACTGGAATTCCTGAAAGAGCAGGGAATGAAGGTCATTGAGCCGGATGTCGAGGCATTTAAGGCCAATGCAGCCAAGGTAGTGGAAGAGAATTTTGGAAGTGATCCTGAATGGGCCGCAGCCATTAAGGACCTAAATGATTTTAAAGCTAACTGGAAGGAATAATGAAACCTGCTGACAGAGTGAAACAACGGAGGTAAGCATGAAGAAGCTATTGAAGGTATTTAACTCCCTGGAGGAGATCATAGCGGGCTCTTTATTTGGCGTCATGTGTATTATAATCCTGTGCCAGATGTTCTCCCGTATCTTTCTGAAGAAAGCACTGCTGTTTTCGGAAGAAATATCCCGCTTTTGTTATATATGGGTCGTATTCCTGTGTATTTCCCTGGGAGAAAAGAAATTTGAACATTTCAATGTTGAGGTATTTCTTTCGTTTGTCAAGGGAGTACCAAACCAGCTCCTCCGGGCACTTACAAGTCTGTTCTGCTTTGGAATTCACCTTTACCTGCTGTACTGGTCTGTTCAGTTCTTTGATTTTCAGAAAGTGGTAAAATCCGCTGCCATGGAAATTCCCATGGCGGTGGTGGCGGCAGGGATGGTCCTGGGTTTTTTCCTGGGCTCCGTCCGGTGCCTGGTAAATGCGGTAAACAGTGTCCGGAAGATTGGAGATATGAAAGGAAAGGAGGAGTAGGAGTATATGGAGCCGATTAAAATGTTTTTTCTGGTGTTTCTGATTCTGATGGTCATGAGAGCGCCCATGTATCTGTGCCTTTTGGGGTCTTCTCTGCTCTATATTTATCTGACGCCACAGCTGTCCATGATGACGGCCATGAATAAGATGATGAATGCACCTAATTCCTTTACCCTTCTGGCTGTTCCTTTTTTTATCTTTGCAGGGCAGGTTATGAATAACGGAGGTGTTACAGACCGCATATTCGGTTTTGCTAAAAAGATGATTGGCCATTGGAGTGGCGGACTTGCGTATGTGAACGTGCTCTCCAGTCTTATATTCTCCGGTATCAGCGGTTCTGCCCTGGCAGATGTGGGCGGACTGGGAATGATTGAAATTAAAGCTATGAGGGATGAGAAGTATGATGATGACCTGACCCTTGGCGTTACAGGCGCTTCCAGTACCGTGGGCCCAATCATACCGCCCAGTATTCCGTTCGTTATATATGGAGCAATGGCAAATGTGTCAATCGGAGCCCTTTTTATGGCCGGCCTGGGTCCTGGTGTGGTCCTGTGTATCGTCTTATGTATCTACATATATATCATTGCAAAAAAGAGGAAATATCCCAGACACGCAAAGGCATCAGGACGTGAAAAATGGAAGGCTTTTTTGGAAGCTCTGCCGGCCCTGATGTTCCCGGCCATCATGCTGGGAGGAATATGGACGGGATGGTTTACTCCTACTGAATCGGCTATGTTCAGTGTACTGTATGGTACAATCGTATCCTGTTTCGTGTACAGGGAAATGGATATACGAAAGCTTCCGTCTCTGGCAGTAGCCACTGTCCGTCAGGTGGGACCATCCATTGCTGTGGTGGTAGGCGCCTCTCTCTTTGCCTGGGTTATGACTTACGAGCAGATAGACAAGGTGGTAGTGGAACTGATTCTTTCGGTTACGTCCAACCGCTATGTAATCCTGCTTCTGATTAATCTAATCCTGTTGATTCTGGGAATGTTTATTGAAGTAGTAGCGGCAATTATGATTATGCTGCCTATTCTTACACCTTTAATGGTCATAGCCAATATCAGCCCTATCCATATGGGCGTGATACTGGTGCTGAACATGATGATCGGACTGTTGACCCCGCCGGTGGGTATGTCCCTGTATATGCTGTCATCGGCATCCAAACGTTCCTTTGGAGATGTGGTGAAGATGGTATCTCCGTGGCTTATTCCGTTGTTCATAGCCCTGGCTATGGTAACATACATCGAGCCTATTACCATGTTCCTGCCCGGCCTGTTTGGCTATGTATAATATTACAAGCATTATAATAAGGAATATTTATTATGGAGGGAATAGAAATGAAAGCAAAAATTGGTGTTGTTGGAGCCGGAACCTATGGCAGTGTCCTTATTAACGCATACTATGGTGCGCACAAGAGAGGGGAAATTGAATTTGCGGCAATTGCGGATATAAACCCTGATACGCTCAAATCCATGAATGAGAAGTATGGAATCAAAGGATACACAGACTATAGGGAAATGTTTGATAAAGAGGGACTGGATGCAGTGGCAGTGGTTACGCCGGATTATCTTCATGAGGAGGTGGTTCTGGAGGCAGCTAAAAGGAAGATTCATATTCTTGCCCAGAAACCGTTGTCCACGGACATCGAACAGGGGAAGCGGATGATACAGGCGGCGAAGGAAAATAATGTCATGCTGTATGTGGATTTTCACAAGCGTTTTGACCCGGCCCATATCCAGCTGCGAAATGCCATTAAGGAAGGAAAATTAGGAGAGATAGAATATGGTTATGTCTGTATGGAGGACAAAATCCTGGTTCCCTCAGTCTGGTTTAAGAACTGGGCGCAGAACAGTTCGCCGGCCTGGTTCATCGGTATCCATTTCTTTGACCTGATATACTGGCTTCTGGGCGAGAAACCAGTGCGCGTATATGCTTCCGGAATCAAGAAAAAACTTACATCCATGGGTATTGATACATATGATTCCCTGCAGTCTAAGTTTGAGTTTGCAAGCGGGGCCAGCATTACGGTAGATGCATCCTGGATCCTTCCAAACAGCTTTTCATCTATTGTAAACCAACAGATCCGTCTGGTAGGTACGGAAGGATTCCAGGAAGTGGACAGCCAGGACAGGGGTGTGGTGGCTGCGTATAACGCGGACAGCTACAGCCATGTGGTGAATCCCTATGGAAACATGATGATAGACGACCCGGTTGCGGGACCGGTACCTTCCGGGTATTGTATTGAATCCATGCTGTTCTTCCTTCAGCTGGTGAACCGGATGAAGGATGGAACCGCCCTTAAAGAGCTGGAAGGACTGTATCCCACCGGAGAAGAGGCAATCGTGTCCACTATAATGTGCCAATATGCACATATGAGTGCTGAGACAGGCAGGATATTAGATATTGAATACTAATAATTGCAATGAAAAGTATGGATTAAAGGAGATGGGTTGATTATGAATATAAATATTTCCAGAACATCAGGTGAGATGGCGCAGAGAGCGGCAGCATGTGCTGCACAGGCAATCAACCGTACCATTGCCCAGAACGGGGAGGCCAGAATTCTCCTGTCCACAGGAGAGTCCCAGATAGAGGCAATCAGGTATCTGACTGAGATGGAGGTGGAGTGGGATAAGGTGGTCATGTTCCATTTGGATGAATACATTAACCTTGCGGAAACACATAAAGCCAGTTTTCGCAAGTACCTGAAGGAACGCTTCATACAGGTTGTTAATCCCAAGAAGGCATATCTTGTTAATGGCGAGGGCAATGTAGAGGAAAATATTGCAACGCTTACAGAAGAACTGGAAAAGGCCCCCATTGATGTTGCTTTAGTGGGAATCGGAGAAAATGCACATATTGCATTTAATGATCCGCCTGCAGATTTTGAGACAGATAAAGCCTATATTATTGTTAATCTGGACCAGACGTGTAAGCAGCAGCAGGTAAATGAAGGGTGGTTTGGTTCTCTGGATGAGGTACCGGCCCAGGCCATATCCATGACCGTGCCTCAGATACTTAAGAGCCGTACCATTGTCACCATCGTACCCGGTATACGAAAGAGTGATGCCATACAGAAGACATTGTCGGCAGAAACAGTGACAAATCTGGTGCCGGCCACTATCCTGAAAACACATCCTGACTGGAATCTGTTCCTGGATGGTGATTCAGCCTCCAAGGCTATTCCTCAGGTATAAAGAAATAGGAGAAGGCCATGAAGACTGCGATTATCAACGGAAAAATCATAACGCCCCACAGGATATTGGACCAGGCCAGCCTTGTCATGGAAGATGGGGTTATAGCAGGAATTGTCAGGGGAAGAAAACCGGAGGCAGACTGCTGCATTGACGCTGAAGGGGCATATGTCAGTCCGGGCTTCATAGATATCCATACCCATGGCGGCGGCGGACATGATTTTATGGATGGTACCCCGGATGCAATCATAAAGGCATGTATGGCCCATCTGGCTCACGGAACCACTTCAATCTGCCCAACTACCCTGACTTGTACGGACGAGGAGCTGCTGACCTTTTTTGACTGCTACCGTGAAGCCAGGAAACAGATGGAAAATGGCCCGGAGCTTCTGGGAATCCATATGGAGGGGCCCTATTTCTCCCTGGAGCAAAGAGGGGCACAGGACCCCCAATATATAAAGGTGCCCGCAAGGGACGACTATAAAAAGCTGCTGGATGCTTCGGATGATATCATCCGCATGTCGGCAGCCCCGGAACTGGAAGGCGCAATGGAACTGGCAGACGAACTGAAGGCCAGGGGAATACTGGCCTCGATAGGCCATTCAGACGCCACCTATGATCACGTCATAGAGGCATGGGAAAGAGGGTATACCCATGTGACTCATTTGTATTCCGGAATGTCCACTATCCGCAGAATCAATGCGTACCGGCATCTGGGAGTAATAGAGAGTGCCTACCTGATAGATGGGATGACAGTAGAAATCATAGCAGACGGCAAACATCTGCCGCCGGAGCTGCTTAGATTTATTGTGAAGATGAAACCCATTGAGGACATCTGTCTTGTTACTGATTCCATGAGAGGGGCTGGTATGGATGATGGCGAGCATGTATTGCTGGGAAGCCTGGCACATGGGCAGGAATGCATCATTGACGACGGGGTAGCGGTCCTGCCGGACCGGAGTGCTTTTGCAGGAAGCGTTTGTACTGCTGACCGGTGTGTACGCACCATGTATCACCAGGCAGAGGTGAGGCTGGAGGATGCGGTGCGTATGATGACATATAACCCGGCAAAGATTCTTGGTATCCAGGACAGGAAGGGAAGCCTTTCTGCGGGGATGGATGCGGATGTGGTCATATTCGATGATGATATCAGGGTTCAGAGTGTATTGGTTAAGGGAAAGAAGGTTGTTGGATAAAGCACAAGGATAACGTACTTGGATAAAGTATAAAAAAAGGCCCTGGAAATAAATTCCAGGGCCTTTTATACATGCGGGTGGCCGGACTTGAACCGGCACGGTATCGCTACCGAGGGATTTTAAGTCCCTTGTGTCTGCCTATTCCACCACACCCGCATAAGTTACCCGCAGGTACTTTTCAACACGTGCCTCAGCTGAAAACCAGGACCTTTACATGCACTGCACTGATGTCCTTAAGCCATATTTTAGGCACGCTAGTGGGCGAAGGTGGATTCGAACCACCGAAGCTATTAGCAGCAGATTTACAGTCTGTCCCCTTTGGCCACTCGGGAATTCGCCCAGATATTGCTTGAATAAGCAGTGATTATAATACCACAGACTACGGAAAAAATCAAGCATTTTGTGAAGATTTGTCTGTGGTTTATCGCAGTTTATTTGCAGGGTTTATCTGCGGTTATCTGTTATCCATGAAGGTATCTGCGTTTCAGCAGATTAGGTTACTATACATCAGGGCAACGGCCGCAGCCATCCAAACCCAGGCAGATTCCGCAGCACCCCAAACACAAGCAGCACCCCAATCATTACATAGAAAACACAGGCCTGAACCCGTGTAAGGCGTGTGCTTCCGGTCCTTACATACCGCACGGCCATCCATCCGGCCATGAACAGTCCCGGGGGCAGCAGGAGAAAGATGGCTGCATTTGCCTGAAAGGCAGATGCAAAATCCAGACGGAGAAGGGACAGACACATCCGGCTTACGCCGCAGCCCGGGCAGTACAGCCCGGTGACCGTATGAAACAGGCAGGGAATCAGGGGACGTCCCGCCAGAATACAGATAAATGCATAAAACAGGCCGGCTCCCAGGAGCCCGCCTGTTTTTATGCATAGTGTCCGAAGACGTTTATGCATTAGGGAGATACTTGTTCAGCTCATTCTGCAGCAGGGCGTAAGCCACGATGCCCAGTCCGAACAGGCTGAGAAGCAGATAGACCACCGGTGCGCTTCCCCTTGGCTCGCCGTGCTGGTCATGGAGCATCTCAACGGCATTGCCCATCTGGTACATCCAGTACAGGGCATAAATCCCGCATGTAATCAGTGAGAACAGGAAAACCAGTCCTCCGCTTGTACCCTGCCTGCCGGAGAGAGCGTTGGTTTCGTCGTTCAGTACGATCATCCAATAGATGCCGTAAATTCCGCAGGTAACCAGGCTCAGCAGGATACATACTACGATGTTGCGCTGTTTCATACGTATATCCTCCTTGGTATGGTATGTTCGTGCAATACAGCATAGATTCTATCATAGACATAACTGTTTATCAACAAAAAGCGTTACAATGTTCATCTTTTTGTTCTCTTTTTACTTCCTTTTTACACAGATTACGTCTTGGGCCCCGGGGAAATTGCTGGCACAGTACTGGCACATTGCTGGCAAAATCTCATTTTTATGGACGAATGGGGCCGGATATGCTATACTAACTAAGATAGGCGTATTCTGATTTTCGGATACGAATGGAGGCAGACTATGAGAGATAAAGGAAGGACGCGGGGGATTTTCAAGGTCTACCTGCAGTGGCCGCTCTTTTTGTCGGTCCTTTTAATCGTACTGACTGCGGTTGTGGCAGCGGTATCCATAAAAGCCGGCATTATAGTATCGGTCTTTACCATTGTCTATATAGGGATTGCCCTTTGGCTGTATTTTTCAAGAAAAAGAGGCATACTGGCCGGGCTCATCGCGTTTTCGTCCGCTTATGACCAGAGCAGGCAGAACCTGCTGGAAGAGATGCTGATGCCCTATGCGGTGACAGACGGCTCCGGACATCTGTTGTGGATGAACCGGGAATTTACGGCAATCCTGGAAGAAGACAAGAATTCATATAAGAACATAACAGCCGTGTTTCCTGAGATTACAAAGGAAATGCTGGCTACCGGCGGGGAGGTTGTGAGTATTCACAGCTGCCTGGGAGACAGGAAGTTCCGTATTGACTTAAAGCAGGTCATGGTGGACAGTCTTGACGCGGCCGTGGCCGCGCTTGAAGGCCAGGGCTCATCTGTTACGGCCGTCTATCTGCTGGATGAGACGCAGACTCTTAAGTACATGCAGCAGATTAATGACCAGAAGCTGGTGGCGGGCCTGATTTACCTGGATAACTATGACGAGGCCCTGGAAAGCGTGGAGGAAGTCCGGCGCTCCCTTTTGACTGCCCTCATAGACCGTAAGATAAGCAAATATATCTCCGGCATGAACGGTATTGTAAAAAAGATTGAGAAGGATAAATATTTCTTCGCCATCAAGCAGCAGTACATGGCCAGGATACAGGAAGAACGTTTTTCCATCCTGGAGGATGTAAAGACAGTGAACATAGGCAATGATATGGCTGTAACCTTAAGTATCGGTATCGGTATGAACGGCGACAGCTACAGCCAGAATTATGAATATGCCAGGACCTCCATTGACATGGCCCTGGGACGGGGCGGCGACCAGGCAGTGGTCAAGGACTCCGACAAGATTCAGTATTATGGCGGCAAGGCCCAGCAGATGGAAAAGACCACCAGGGTGAAGGCCAGGGTAAAGGCCCATGCCCTCAGGGAGCTGATGGAGAACAAGGACCGGCTCCTTATTATGGGACACCGTCTGGCGGACATTGATTCCTTTGGCGCGGCAGTGGGCATATACCGCATTGCCATGTCCATGAACAAGAAGGCCAATATCGTGGTCAATGAGGTGACTTCTTCGGTGCGTCCCATGATGGAGCGATTTACGGGAAATGCCGAATATCCTGAGGATATGCTGCTCACGGGCCCGAAGGCGGCCGAGCTGGTGGACCAGGGGACCATGCTGGTTATCGTGGATGTGAACCGGCCCAGTATTACGGATGAACCGGCTCTTTTGGAGATGGTGAAGACGGTTGTGGTTTTAGACCATCACAGGACCAGCAGCGAAATCATAGACAACGCAGTGCTTTCCTACGTGGAGCCGTATGCCTCGTCTACCTGTGAGATGGTGGCGGAGGTATTGCAGTATATTGCAGACGGCATTAAAATTAAATCCGCCGAGGCGGATGCCATGTACGCGGGCATTGTCATTGACACCCAGAACTTTACCAATCAGACCGGCGTCAGGACTTTTGAGGCAGCGGCATTTTTAAGAAGAAGCGGCGCGGACATCACCAGGGTGCGCAAGCTTTTCAGGGAGAATATGAAGGACTACCAGGCAAAGGCGGACGCGGTCAGGAAGGCGGAGGTGTTCATGGATGCCTTTGCCATCAGCGAGTGCTCAGCCGAAGGGCTGGAGAGTCCCACCATCATCGGTGCCCAGGCAGCCAACGAGCTTCTGGAAATCCGCGGCATGAAGGCTTCGGTGGTGCTTACGGATTATAACGGAACCATTTATTTCAGCGCCAGATCCATTGACGAGGTTAATGTCCAGGTCATGATGGAGAAGCTGGGAGGCGGCGGACACCGTACCATAGCAGGTGCCCAGATGCAGGGTGTAACCGTGGAAGAGGCAAAGGAACGGTTAAAAGACGTCATCCGCCAGATGATGGAGGAAGGCGAGGTATCCTGATAAGGGATGCATATAGACACAGAATCAGAAAGGAAGTATGAGACATGCAGGTAGTATTACTGGAAGATGTGAAGGCATTAGGAAAAAAGGGTCAGATTGTGAATGTAAATGACGGCTATGCCAGAAATTTCATTCTGCCCAAGAAGCTTGGGGTGGAAGCCAATTCTAAGAATCTGAATGATTTAAAGCTTAAGAAGGCCAATGACGACAGGATTGCGGCAGAGCAGCTGGCAGCGGCCAGGGAGCTGGGAGCAAAGCTGGATGAGTCCTCCGTGACTCTGACCATCAAGGCGGGAGAGGGCGGAAGAGCCTTCGGCTCCGTGTCCTCCAAGGAAATCGCCAAGGCCATTGGGGACCAGCTGGGAATTGATATTGACAAGAAAAAGATTATGCTGAGCGATCCCATCAAGTCCATTGGCAGCTTCGAGGTGCCTGTTAAGCTCCATAAGGATGTGACTGCCAGACTGGCTGTCAAGGTAGTGGAAGCATAAAATCATAGCGCAGACACAGGACCCGCCTCAACAGGCGGGTCTCATAGATTCAGATACAGGAGACGAGTAATATGGAAGAAGCCCTGATTAAGCGGGTGCTTCCCCACAGTCTGGAGGCGGAACAGTCGGTCATCGGTTCCATGCTCATGGACAGGGAGGCAGTGATTGCCGCATCGGAGATTGTGACGGGAAGTGATTTTTACCAGCAGCAGTACGGAATCATGTTTGACGCCATGGTAGAGCTGTTCAATGAAGGCAAGCCCGTGGACCTGGTAACCCTCCAGGACCGTCTGAAGGAAAAGGATGTGCCTCCTGAGGTGAGCAGCCTGGATTTTGTGCGGGATATCGTGACCATGGTGCCTACGTCTGCCAATGTAAGGTCCTATGCCACCATTGTTGGTGAGAAGGCAGTGCTGCGCAGGCTGATTAAGACCACGGAGGAGATTGCCAATACCTGTTATGCCGGAAAGGAGCCCTTGGAGAACATACTGGCAGACACGGAGAAATCCGTTTTTAACCTGCTGCAAAACCGCGGGGGACAGGATTTTGTGCCCATCAAGCAGGTGGCCATCAACGTGCTGGAGAAGATTGAGGATGCCTATAAGAACCAGGGAACAGTCACGGGTATACCTTCCGGCTTTATTGACCTGGATTATAAGCTTTCCGGTTTCCAGCCTTCGGATTTCATTCTGATAGCAGCCCGTCCTTCCATGGGTAAGACGGCCTTTGTCCTGAACGTGGTGGACTATGTGGCGGTGCGCAAGAGCTTGCCCTGCATGGTGTTCAGTCTGGAGATGTCCAAGGAGCAGCTGGTGAACCGTATGCTTTCCATGGAGTCCAATGTGGATTCCCAGAAGCTGCGTACCGGCTCCCTGACGGATTCTGACTGGGATGCGGTGGTGGAGGGCATCGGCGTCATAGGAAATTCCAAGCTGATAATTGATGACACCCCCGGTATATCCATATCAGAGCTGCGATCCAAGTGCAGGAAGATGAAGCTGGAGTATGGACTCAGCGTTGTGATTATCGACTACCTGCAGCTCATGAGCGGCAGCAAGAAGGGCGGAGGCGATAACCGCCAGCAGGAGATTTCCGATATCTCCCGTTCCCTGAAGGCCCTTGCCAGGGAACTTCATGCCCCTGTTATTGCCCTGTCACAGCTGTCCCGCGCCTGTGAGACCAGACAGGACCACAGGCCCATGCTCTCTGACCTTCGTGAGTCAGGGGCCATTGAGCAGGATGCGGACGTGGTTATGTTCCTGTACCGTGATGATTATTATAATAAGGATACGGAGCATCCCAACGAGGCAGAGGTAATCATAGCCAAACAGCGTAACGGCCCCATTGGAACCGTTACATTGATATGGAAACCGGAGTACACCAAGTTTGTGAATGCTGCCAGACCTCAGGGTGGCGGACAGGACGCATAAAAATTTTTCTAGGATGTCATAATATCCATTCTCAATGCATACACTAATAGTAAGGCAGGACATGCCTGTTAACTTGTGAAGGAGAGAATGGCTATGGATGAAGTACATTATCTGATATCGGATGCGTCCAAAAAGGTCGATGTGGAGGCCCATGTATTAAGGTACTGGGAAGAGGAGCTGGAACTTGATATTCCCCGTAACGAGATGGGGCACCGGTACTATACGGATTTACATATCCGCCTGTTCAAGCAGGTCAAGAACCTGAAGGAGAAGGGGTATCAGCTGAAGGCAATCAAGCATGCGCTGAACCAGGTCCTGAAAAAGGACGGTAAGGCTCAGGGAGAGCTGTCCGACGAAATCCTGGAGCGTGACATGAATGCGGCGCTTAAGGAATTTAAGGAGGAAGACAATACAACGTCCCTCAGCACTGTGAAGGGCGATGGCGTGTCCGTGGTCGCCATGGAAGAGAAGATGGAACAGTTTCAGCAGATCATGAACCTGATTATCGGACGTGCCCTGGAAGTGAACAATGAGAAGCTGAGCCAGGATATCAGCTGTCTGGTCAATGAGAAGATGGGCAAGGAGCTGGAGTTTTTGTTCCAGGCTTCGGACCAGAAGGAGGAGGAACGGTTCCGCCAGCTGGATGAAACGCTCAGAAGCTACCAGAAGGGCGGACAGGCAGAGGCGGCAGCGGCCAAGGTTCCCTTTTTTAAGCGGCGCAGATTTGGGCGAAGCGGAAAAAAGCTCAGGGACGGAAAGTAATTACAGATACAGCAGGAGACGGCGCCTGCACCAGTGGATTAACACCATGGTGCAGGTGTCTTTTTCTTTAGTTTTTCCATTTTTTTATAAACCGGGAATGGTTATTTTATAGTACTTTCAATTTTCTTACGACCTTAATTTTTGTATCGCTATTCCTTAAGAAATGTGTTAGAATGAATTTGATTTGAGCTTTTTGACATAAGAAGAAGCAGGAAGGATAAGTTCTTCATGAATTCAAAATACAGAAAATATGTTACATATACGGCAGCCGTAGGCGTGCTGACCCTCAGCTCTGTCCTGGGCGGCTGCACTAAGGAGTCCTCCTCAGAGGCGGGTGATGCCACACCCTCGGAGGTCAATGTCATACAGGCTGTGCCTGAGACCATTGCCCAGCTGGGCCTGAACGGGCAGGTGCTGCCCGGACTGAACGATATTAACCTGCCGGACGCGGAGCCGGCTCCTGAGTACCTGAGGATTGGGGTGCGCCATGAGATCATCAAGAGACTGCAGCAGCGTCTCATGGACCTGGGGTTCATGGACAATGATGAGCCTACGGATTATTTCGGAGAGATGACCCAGCAGGCAGTCAAGCATTTCCAGAGGCAGAATGAGCTGCCCACAGACGGTATTGTGGGCAATGTTACATGGGATGCCATTATGTCTCCGGATGCCAAGTATTATGCGGTTTCCAAGGGAACCCAGGGTGATGATATTGAGCGCATCCAGCAGCGTCTTTATGAGCTGGGATACCTGGCAACCGCTGATTTGGTCACAGGCAACTTCGGTGATTCCACGGAGGCAGCCGTGTTAAAGCTCCAGGAGGTCAATGGACTGGAGCAGGATGGAAAGGTGGGACAGAGGACCATCAACCTGCTGTACAGCGATGAAATTAAACCTAATTTCCTTTCTTACGGTGAGAAGAGCGATGTGGTCCTGGCCTGCCAGGAGCGTCTTAAGGAATTGGGATATCTGACCACTACCCCGGACGGGGCTTACGGTGAGGACACGGTAGTGGCTGTGAAGCAGTTCCAGGCCAGAAACGACCAGGTGGTGGACGGCTATCTGGGACCATCCACCAGAATTGCTTTAAACAGCCCGGACGCCAGGGCCAATGGCCTGATGCTGGGTGAGCGCGGTGACGCGGTTACCAAGGTGCAGCAGCTTCTTAACAAACACGGTTATCTGGTTTCCGGCAACGTGACCGGATATTACGGTGAAGCCACGGAGAACGCTGTCAGGAACTTCCAGTCACGCAACGGACTGACCTCTGACGGTCTGGTAGGCGTCCAGACCATGGCCAAGCTGACCGGCGACAATGTAAGGCGTCCGGCGGCTAATTCCAGCGGTTCCGGCACCACCACGAGACCTAACAATTCAGGAAACAGCGGCAATACAGGAAATAACGGCGGTTCCGGCAATACGGGCAAGCCTTCCGGCAATACCACGCCGCCTGTGAGCATACCGGCAAGCGGAGGCGCATCCGCACTTATATCGGTTGCCTCATCCAAACTCGGGTCACCGTATGTATGGGGAGCAAAAGGACCGAACTCCTTTGACTGTTCCGGTTTCATATACTGGTGTCTCAACCAGGTGGGCGTAAACCAGAGCTACCTGACTTCTTCCGGCTGGAGGAATGTGGGCCGTTACACGAAGATTACAAACTTTAATGACATCCAGGCCGGTGATATCGTGGTGGTAAGGGGCCATGTAGGTATCGCGGCAGGAGGAGGCACGGTGATTGACGCTTCTTCCAGTAACGGACGGGTGGTGCACAGAAGCCTGAGCCAGTGGTGGGCCAACAACTTTATCTGTGCATGGAGGATTTTCTAACAAACATAAAGGCACTGGAATATGAAAAGGAGGGCGTTTGGTGATGCAGACCATACTGGTATGTGATGATGACAAGCAGATTGTGGAGGCCATTGATATCTATTTGACAGGAGAAGGGTTTAAGGTAATCAAAGCTTATGACGGCTATGAGGCGCTGGAGTATTTGGATAAAAATGAAGTGGATTTATTGATTGTGGATGTGATGATGCCGGGACTGGACGGCATCCGCACCACCCTGAAGGTCAGGGAGAACAGCAGCATACCCATCATCATTCTCTCCGCCAAGTCCGAGGATGCAGATAAGATTCTGGGACTTAACATCGGGGCTGACGATTACATCACAAAGCCCTTTAACCCCCTGGAGCTGGTGGCCAGGGTCAAGTCACAGATGCGCCGTTATACCCAGCTGGGGAACTTAAACCAGCAGGCGGACGGACAGATTTATAAGTGCGGCGGACTTCAGATTAATGATGACAACAAAGAGGTGACTGTGGACGGCGATGCCATCAAGCTGACGCCCATCGAGTACAATATCCTGCTGCTTCTGGTGAAGAATGCGGGAAAGGTATTTTCCATTGATGAGATTTATGAGCAGATATGGAATGAAGAGGCCATCGGCGCGGACAATACAGTGGCCGTGCACATCCGCCATATCCGTGAAAAGATAGAGATTAACCCAAGGGAGCCAAAGTACCTGAAGGTGGTATGGGGCGTAGGCTATAAGATAGAAAAGCAGTAGGTGGTTGCATGACAGATGAAAAGAGGAAGTTCAGACGGAGGAAACTGTTCCTGACCCTGTTCCATATTATTTTTGTGTCTATGTCCGTATTCGGGATCAGTGCCATGTACCTTAATTCCAATTACGGAAAAGGTGTAAAGTGGATATATGAGGATGCATACGAGGATTCTCCCTCAGTTTGACAAACAGCTGACAGAGGATATCGACCGCATATTTACCTATGTGGGTTATAAGGATATGTTTGAGACTGACGGAAAGCTGGATATGCACAAGGTCATTGTAAGGGTCAGCAATGGACCGGGGGAGCAGGGGACGGAGTGGACTCTGGACCGGATTGTGCGCTACATCAAGACCAGGGGATATTATCTGGATGAGAATTTCCAATTGGCCGGCTCGCCTATTTCCATGGACGATGACGAGGAAGAGATAACGGTGGATTTCCAGAGCTATAATCCGGATTTTGTGGATGCGGATGCAGGAGATGCTCCAAGGATGACCATGGAAGATCTGGCCCTTGATATACTGGTCCATCTGAGTGAATATTACACCATATATTATAATTACATAGAGAACGACACCAACCTGAATTTCCGTATTCAGTATACAAGCAACAAGGGGGTTACAAAGGTATCTACCAATGTGCCGGATAAGACCATGGAGGACATAATAGGCACCGGGAAATACCTCTTTGTGCCGGGAAATACCATCCGTATGGAGACCAACATGGCCACGGTTCCTGCCAATGCGGCCACGCTCCTGGAGATATGGAATCCCTATAAAAACGATAAGAATTACATGGTCCTGTCCGTGGACACCAGCTACCCAAATACGGATGCGTATTCCATAGAGGCAAAGGCATATAAGGAAGCCAGAAACGAATTTATTCTGGGCATGGGAAGCGTTATCCTGGGCGGCCTTGGATGTGTAATTACACTGGCCATGCTGATGCTTATGTCTGGCCACACCACGGATGGAAGCGCGGAAATACGCCTGTTCCCTATTGACGAGATTCACACGGAACTATGCCTGATTCTCTGGGCTGCGGCGACAGCGGTGTTTATCTACATAGGAAGGTATGTGGGTATCCGGCTGTTCAGCCTGTTTGCTCCCAATGAACAATGGAATTACTGGAATAAGATGATTAAACTGGTCATTGTGTACGGGAGCGTTGTATTGTGCGGCTTTGATTTGCTGCGCAGGTATAAGGCCAGGACCTTATGGACCAACAGCCTTGCAAAAAGAGCTCTGGAAGCCTCAAAGGAATATGTGGGAAGAGTCAGCTATGCAGTGGGTACCGGGTTCTGCTATCTGCTGTTTTTGGGATTTAACGCCGGCATGCTGTGGGGACTGATTTTCCTCTTTTTCTATAAGGAGAACAGGATAAGCTACCAGATTATGTTCTATGTATTCGTGGTGCTGTACCTGGGACTGGATGGGTGGATATACCATCAGCTGTTTAAAAAGTCAGTGCAGAGGGATGTGCTGGACATGGCTGTCAGCACCATATCCCGGGGCGATACCAGCTATCAGATTGATACCTCCCGCCTGTCGGGCAAGGAGCGGGAGATGGCAGAGCATCTCAACAATATCAGCAGCGGCCTGGATTCAGCCATCCAGGAGCAGGTTAAGAGCGAGCGTCTGAAGGCAAGCCTGATAACAAATGTATCCCATGACATCAAGACCCCTCTTACGTCCATTATCAATTATGTGGACCTGCTGAAGCGGGAGAAAATACAGGATCCCAAGATTGCCGCATACCTGGAAGTGCTGGACCAGAAGTCTCAGCGCCTTAAGACTCTGACAGAGGATTTGGTGGAGGCATCCAAGGCCAGTTCCGGCAATATGAAGTTAGATATATCAGATATTGACCTGGTGGAGCTGGTACAGCAGACCAACGGCGAATTTGAGGAGCGGTTTGCCCTGCGCAGGCTGGAGCTGGTTTCCAATATCCCGGATGAGGTGCTTATCATCCAGGCTGACGGACGCCGCCTGTGGCGTGTCCTGGAAAATCTCTATACCAATGCAGTGAAGTATGCCATGGAGCACAGCCGGGTCTATGTGGATGTGCTGGACGAGGCTGGCAGGGCCATATTTACAATCAAGAATGTTTCCGAATCATCACTGAATATCAGTCCGGAAGAGCTGACCGAGCGCTTTGTCAGAGGGGATGTGTCCAGAGCTACAGAAGGCAGCGGTCTGGGATTATCCATATCCAAGGATTTGACCCAGCTTCAGGGCGGTGAGTTCCAGGTGGTTATAGACGGGGATCTGTTTAAGGCGGTTGTGTCCTTCCCGGTAAAAAGAGCTGAGCTGAAAGCGGAAAAAACCATTGGAGAACCAGGAGACTTGTCTCAGGATGTTGGTCTTGAAGAAGAAATATAGTGTTGAGGTGAATTGGGATTCCAGAAAAACTGATAAATATTTCACGAACAATTTGTAAAATATTTGAAATTATTGTGATATAAACCCTGTTTATTGGTCATTGTGACTATGGGAATTTTTGAAAAAAGGCGCCGGAAGATATCTTCCGGCGCCTCTTTTTCCATGTGCAGGCGGATGTTACTGATAATCAAATACGTTAATCCAGCTTTCCAGCAGTTCCTTTTCCTCAGGACGTTTGTAAGCTAACTGGGCAGCTGCCACAATGGGAAGCCAGCCCTGTACATAGCGCTTTTCTGTGCCCGTTTTATCACAGAACAGATCCATGTACATATCAGCTATCTTCTTATCCTTCAGGCTCAGAAGCAGATAGGTTCTGGCTACGTCGGCACTTGCGTTGCCCTGGGATGCGTGTACCCAGTCAACCAGATACCACTTTGCCGTCGTCGCCTACGATGATATTGGACGGGCAGAAATCGCCGTGGCACAGCTTTGGTGTGCTTTGGCATGCCGTCCAGCCTTGTAAGCAGCTCGTAGCGCAGGTTTTCATCCAGCTGTTCCTCGGATTTAAGGGCGCGGATGGTCTTTTCCTTCAGCTTGTTTAACAGTGGGCAGGCCTGGGCAAAAATCAACAGGTGTAAATCAACCATCTGCTCCAGGTACTCCCCTGTCTTGTCAGGATTTTCTTCCATCAGCTGCTGAAGGGTCTTGCCCTCCACAAATTCCCTGGTAATAGACCATTTGCCATCAATTACAGACACCCCCAGAACCTTAGGAACATTCAGGGCTTCAATGGTTTCCACACGTGCGTTGCACAGGGCTTCATTCAGGACCTCGGCTTTTGGGAAGCCTTCGCAGAATTCCTTGATGGCAGTGCTTCCGTCACGGTAAACGGATTTTGTTTCGCTACTGGAAATTAATTGTTTTGCCATAATTATACTCTCCTTCCACACATTATAAACGGTGCTGCGACAGGTAATCCATCGCACTGCCTTTATTCTACTACAACATGGCTGAAAAGTACATACCCAATTTGATAAATTTTTAACGTACTTTTAGGCCCTAAAAGGATAATATTTCTTAAAAATATTTTTAAAAACGGAAGATGGCTGTTCCGTATGCAGGAAGAGGATAAGAGAAGGAGTAGGGCTGTCCGTCGCATTCGCTTTTTGAGGATGAGAAGCAGGGGGCTTCTGCTGCCTTGTAAGCGCCGTGGCTGTCCAGGAGCAGGGTGTACCTGCCGCGTTTGGGAACACCTACACGGTAATCCGGTCTCTCCACCGGAGTAAAGTTTATAATGAACATCAGGTTTTTCTTACCCGTCTCATCCCGGCGGATGAAGCTGAAGATACTTCTGTCGCCGTCATTGGCATTAATCCACTGGAAACCGTTCCAGTCATTGTCCTGGCGGTAAAGGGAAGGATACTTTTTGTACAGATGGAGCAGATCCTTCACATAGTTCTGAAGTTCCCTGTGGTCATCCTCGTCCGTGAGATACCAGTCCAGAGAAACCTTTTCATCCCATTCATGGAGCTGGCCGAAATCCTGTCCCATGAACAGGAGCTTCTTGCCGGGATGGCCCATCATGAAAGTATAGCCGGCTTTCAGATTGGCGAACTTGTCCCTGCCAAGGCCGGGCATCTTGTTAATCATGGAGCATTTCAGATGAACCACCTCATCGTGGGAAAGGACCAGGATATAGTTCTCGCTTGTAAAGTAGGTGAGTCCGAAGGTCATGCGGTGGTGGTTATATTTGCGGAAATAGGGGTCTAACTTCATGTACTCCAGGAAGTCATGCATCCATCCCATGTTCCACTTGAAGGTAAAGCCCAGTCCGTCCTGTTCGGGATGCTCCGTCACCTTTGGCCACGCGGTGGATTCCTCGGCAATGACAAGGGCTCCGTGGTTGCGTCCCTGGACAACTGTGTTCAGGTGCTTAAAGAACTCGATGGCTTCCAGGTTCTGGTTGCCTCCGTCTTTGTTGGGGACCCACTGGCCTTCCTGGCGTCCGTAGTCCAGGTACAGCATGGATGCCACCGCGTCCACCCTGAGGCCGTCTACGTGGTACTGCTCCACCCAATAGAGCGCATTGCTGATGAGGAAGTCTTTGACCTCATTTTTACCGTAATCAAATACCTTGGTGCCCCAGTCCGGGTGCTCCCCCTTCCTGGGATCCCCATATTCAAAAAGGGGTTCGCCGTCAAAGTCAGCCAGGCCATGGGCGTCCTTGGGGAAGTGGGCCGGAACCCAGTCCAGTATGACGCCTATGCCGTTTTTATGCAGGTAGTTTACGAAATACATGAACTGTTCCGGCGTGCCGTAGCGGGAGGTGGGGGCAAAGTATCCCGTCACCTGATATCCCCAGGAGCCGTCAAATGGGTGTTCCGCAATGCCCATCAGCTCCACATGGGTATAGCCCATCTCCTTTACATAAGCTGCCAGCTCATGGGCAGCCTCTGTGTATGTATAAAAGCCGTCCCTTTCAGGCCTGTCCCGTTTGCGCCAGGAACCCAGATGCACTTCGTAAATGCTCATGGGCAGCTTTTGCGCATCTGCCTGGGTCCGCTTCTCAATCCATGTGCTGTCAGTCCAGGAAAAGCCCTGGATATCGGCTGTGACTGAGGCTGTGCCGGGGCGGTATTCCGCGCTGAAAGCAAAGGGATCCGCCTTGTAGAGAATCTTGCCGGACTGGGTGGTAATGGCAAATTTATAGAGCTCTCCCAGCTTCATGCCCGGATTAAAAATCTCCCAGATGCCGGATTCGGAGATACGTTCCATGGGGCTGGCCTCCGGATTCCAGTTATTAAAATCGCCTACCAGATGGACCTCTTTTGCATGGGGAGCCCAGACGGCGAAATAGATGCCGTCTTTTCCCTTGTACGTCTTGGGATGTGCCCCTAATTTCTGGTAAATATCATAATGTGTGCCTGCTCCGAACAGATAGCAGTCCAGATCAGATATGAAACCTGTGGCAGAAGCCTTTTTCTTTGAAGATGCTGCAGTGCGTTTTTTAGCTACCATATCAGTTCTCTCCCTTGAGTTTCAGGACAGCTCCCCAGTTGCCCTTTAGTTTTATGTGGACCTTCCCGTCTGAAATGGGGAGGCGGTCTGCGGGTTCCAGAAGATTGACTGCCTCGCCGGCCTGAAGCGGAACAGGGATGGCCAGTTCGGCCGGCTCATCGTCATTGTTTACCGCGGTGATGATGACAGAGTCTTCACCGTGTCTGGCAAATGCATACTGGCGGTTGGTCAGCAGCAGTTCCTGGTAACGGCCCGTGTGAAGCGGCTCCTGCTGGCTGTGAATCTGTCCCAGCTGTGCAATCAGGTCTGTAAGTTCGCAGTGAAGTTCACCTTCCTGCTCTATGGAGATGGCGGGACGCAGCGCTTCATCGCTGGTGTTGGTGCGTTTTCCCTCAATGCCCCATTCGCCGCCGTAATAGATGGAGGGAATGCCGGGCAGTGTGAAGAGGCAGATGTATATGGGGAACAGGTGCTCCCTGAGCTTAAGCTTTGTGGCAATCCTGTCCTCGTCATGATTGTCCACAAAGGTGTAAAGCTGGCGTCCGATGGCCTCCAGCCGTCTTACGTTGTGGGCAATTTCAAAGAAGTTGTGGTCATTGAAGCCGGAGTAAAGGCTTTTGTGAAGTTCGTAATTAGTGACGGAGTGAAGCATCTCATTGTTAACCCAGCGGCTGTAGTCCCCGTGTATCACCTCACCCATAAGCCAGAAATCTTCCTTCATGGCCTCTGTCTGGCTGCGCATTTCCTTCATGAAGTTAAAGTCCAGCACATTGGCGCAGTCCAGGCGTATTCCGTCAATGTCAAACTCGTCAATCCAAAACCGGATGACATCAAAGAGATAGGACCTCACATCCGGGTTAAAGAGGTTCAGGCAGGGCAGTTCAAAGTGTCCCTGCCAGGCTTCATATCCAAAGGAATCGCCGCAGGGGCTCTGCCAGTCGAAGTTCACTCCCTTATACCAGTCCTTATAAGGGGAATCCCAGCGCTTTTCCTGTATATCCTTAAAGGCAAAAAACTCACGTCCTGTGTGATTGAACACACCGTCCACAACAACCTTTATGCCCTCCTGGTGGCATTGGTCCACAAATTTTCTGAAAGAACCGTTATCGCCCAGACGCGGGTCCACCAGTTTATAATCCCTGGTATCGTATCCATGGCTGGTGGATTCAAAAAGCGGGCCTATGTAGATGGCGTTTGCGCCCAGGGACCGGATGTGGGAAATCCACTTGTCTAATTCTTCAAAACGGTTGGTTACTTCGGTTGCATCATTGTGTTTGGGGGCTCCAGTCATCCCCAGGGGATACATGTGATAGAATACTCCCCGCTCATACCAGGTGCTCATGTTGTTTTCCTCGCAATCTTTATGTAGTCATATGTTACAGCGCCCGGAGGGGGATAGTACTGTGAGTACTAATCCTCCTGGCTTTTAAATTTACGCAGCAGGAACTGGTAGCGCAGCTGTGCCGCGTTCAGTTCGTAGATATAGCAGTCTATCAGGGTAGGGTCCACGGCCTGCTCAAAGTGGTTCCTGGCGGCTTCGATGGCACATTTTGTGCGTTCGATTTCCACGCGCAGGCGGATGAGTTCAGGTCTGGGACGCCGCGCCCTGGTCACGGCGGACCTGGCGGCAGCAGTCTCCCTGACTGCTTTCATGATGTCAAACATATGCTTCATCTCCCAGATATTGATAGAAATAGTATATCTGGAAAATGGAATCTTATGCATGTGGAGCCGGCGGAATTAAATTTTAATGCAGGCTGTCAGTACAGGAATTCCTCCAGTCTGTATCCAAGCTCCATCAGCCGCCGGTTGGATTCCCTCAGAGTGAGGTAATAATAGTTGGCCGTGCCTTCCTGGCGTACGCCCACGATGCCCGCTTCCTTTAATATCTTAAGATGATGGGATATGGCCGGGCGGGAAAGGCTGGTCCGCCTGGTGATTTCATTTACATTGAGACCGTATTGCTCGAAATGGGCGGGGCCGGGGGTCTGCCTGCTTTCAAGGGCTTCCTCTGTCAGTACCTCTATGATGGACAGACGCATCTCATCGCCCAGGGCAATGAACAGCGGCATACAGGCATGAAATCGTTTCTGTAATTCCTGGGCAGTTGTCATCTGCCGTTTCCTCCTTTGGTTTAAAAATTTGAACCAATTTTATTTTACCATGTATAGGGAGGAAGGTCAAGGAAATCGGGTGTGAAATGCATAAAATTCACCCTTGACATTTGCTGGAAAATCCTTCATAATAAAACAACATTCAACACATTCTATTTCATAACAGTCTGATTTATTTCAATGGTATTATTTACGTCAATGGTTTTGCATTGCCTGGCTCAGGCAGAAATTTCCTCAGAAAAAGTGACAGATTGAACAGAGAAAGGGGGTAGTGTATTCAGTTTACATAGTTTTATGTCATATGCCTTGTACGGCATCATGTCTTATTGTGCCTTTATGGATATCAGGTGTTACCGGATACCTAACAGGGCCCTGGCGGCCGCGGCAGCTGTAGGGCTGGCTGTTACGGTGGGAGCCTGGGTGTCCGGAGCAGGGAATGTTGGGTTATGGGCGGCAGGCATGGGCTTTTGGCTGCCGGATACTGGTTTTTGGGCGGCCGCGGCTGCGGGCGCTGCTGTATTTATCATGCGGCTGGTGTTGGCGGCCGCAGCCGGTTTCCCATTTTTCCTGCTGCGGATGGTGGGGGCCGGGGATATTAAATTTATGGCCCTTGTGGCAGGCTGTTTTGGCCTGGAGAGGGGATTTTGGTCCGTTGTAATTGGTTTGTGTCTGGGAGCTGTTCTGGCTCTTGGAAAGATGCTGCAGGAGGGCAGCGTCTGTCAGAGATTCTTGTATTTAAATGCCTACATCAGGCGATTTATTCAGAGTAAAGAAATAGAGGCATATTACTGTCCGGAGCGGGATGGTTATAAGTGCGTAATACCATTGGGAGCCTGTTTTTTTGCAGGGACTCTTATTACAGCGCTGGTAACGGGATGAGTGATGGATGTTAAGGTGTTTATGCACCAGGAAGAAACGAGGTGAGAAGTGAATATATGGTAAAGATTCTGGCAGTCTATGACGCTGACCCGGCCTTTGGTGAGCGGCTGGCGGATTATGTGAATCAGAAGGAAAAGATTCCGTTTACAGCCATGGCATTTTCCAGCCTGGACAGGCTCAGAGAATATGGGAAAAGAGCATCCCATAGAAATTCTGCTGGTAGATGAGTGTTCCCGGGCGCTGGTGGGAGATGTGAAGGCAGAGCAGGTCATGGTGCTGTGTGACGGGGAACTGGTGGATGGGCTGGATGCATTTGCATCCATCTACAAGTACCAGTCCGGGGACTGCATCATGCGTGAGGTGCTGGCATCCTACTGCAGCCGCCCTGTGGAGCCGGCGCTGGCCCTTCTGGGGATCCAGGGCCCTGGTTATGGGAATATATTCTCCTGTGAACCGGTGCTTTAAGTCCTCCCTGGCCCTGACCATAGGGCAGGTGGTTGCGAAAAGGGAGGCGGTGCTGTATCTGAATCTGGAGGAATATTCAGGCTTTACCAGACTGATTAACAGTGAGTACAAGGCCGACTTGTCAGATGTGCTGTATCTGTACAGGCAGGGAGGGATATAACTGGATGAAGCTGAAGTCCATGATCAGCAACTGGGGGAATATGGATTATATACCTCCGGTGAGATATGCGGAGGACTTAAGCCAGGTGGCGCCGGAGGATATGGCGCAGCTTATAGACAGGATTGCGAGGGAGAGCGGCTATGACAGGCTGGTGGTGGACGTGGGCCAGATGGGAAGGGGGAGCACTGCCCATTCTCTCCATGTGTGATGTGGTGTACATGCCGGTCCGGGAGGACTATATCTCAACCGCCAAGATAGAGGAATTCGAGGAGTACCTGGAGGAGGCAGATGATGCCGGGGTCAGGGACAGAATCCAGAAACTGAGACTGCCCAGGCATACAGGGATTGTGAAACGGGAGGGTTACCTGGAGCAGCTGATATGGGGGGAGATGGGGGATTATGTGAGGCAGCTTTTAAACGGGAAGCAGCCGGAGTAAAGCTTGGGGAAAGGGAACAGAAGGAAAAGTGGGCCATGGAAGAGAGGGAGAGTAAAAGGAGGAGCCGTGAAGGTGTGCGGTGGATCATAAGGGAACGCATTATGGAGGAACTGCAGGAAAGGCACCATATGGACGACGGGGAACTTCTGGAAATGATTGACAGGTCCATAGGCGAGATGGGGCAGGAAATATTCCTGCCGTTAAAGGAACGTATCTGGCTGCGTGGCAGCCTCTTTGACAGCTTCCGCCGCCTGGATATCCTGCAGGAGCTTATTGACGACAGCACCGTATCGGAAATCATGGTGAATGGAGCAGGAAAGATATTCATGGAGAAGAACGGAAGGATGGAATTATGGGACAGGAATTTTGAAAGGCCAGAGCAGCTGGAGGATATCATACAGCAGATTGTCAGCAGGGTCAACCGCGTGGTGAATGTATCCTCTCCCATGGTGGACGCCAGGCTTGAGGACGGCTCCAGGGTCCATGTGGTGCTTCCGCCGGTGGCTCTTGATGGTCCGGTTGTTACTATAAGAAAATTCCCGGACCCGATTACTATGGAAAAGCTGATTCGTTTCAAAGCCATAAGTACGGAGGCAGCGGACTTTCTGGAGCAGCTGGTGGAGGATGGATGCAATATGTTCATCAGCGGAGGGACAAACTCCGGCAAAACCACATTCCTGAATGCATTGTCATCCTTCATCCCCCCCGGTGAGCGGGTGATTACCATTGAAGATTCTGCCGAACTGCAGATAACACAGGTTCCTAATCTTGTGCGTCTGGAGACAAGGAACGCCAATACGGAGGGAGAAGGGGAAATTACCATGAGCCAGCTGATTAAGGCGGCCCTGCGCATGAATCCCAACCGCATCGTAGTGGGCGAGGTGAGGGGAAAAGAGGCCCTGGACATGCTCCAGGCCATGAACACAGGCCATCCCGGAAGTCTTTCCACGGGTCATGGAAACAGCCCGCGGGACATGATAAGCAGGCTGGAAACCATGGTGCTGATGGCGGCGGACCTTCCGCTGGCAGCAATCAGGAGCCAGATTGTGTCAGCCTTGGACATCATGGTCCATCTGGGCCGGCTGAAGGATGGAAAGAGAAGAGTTTTATCCATTATGAGAATAGGAGGTTTGCAGAATGGAGAAGTGGAGCTGGAACCATTGTTTGAATACGACGGGAAGGAGGACCGGCTTTGTCAGAAAGGGGCCGGGGCACCGGCGGGATCTGGTTAGGCAGGAGATTGCCGGGAGGAAACCGGAAAAGAAGACCCCCAGGGCCCGGCCCCCCGACAGGGTGGATTACAGTACCTACCGGCTTACGGCCAGAGAGTGGCTGTTATACGGAGCCCTGGGAGTGGGTGGGTGCGGGCTGGCATCCTATGTGTTTTACCGCAGTGTGGCGGTGTTCCTGATCCTGATACCCGCTGGCGTTTGTTATCCTTTATTAAGGAAGGAGCATTTGAAGAAGGAGAGGGCCAGACAGCTGGAATTGCAGTTCAAGGAGGGAATCCAGGTACTGTCCTCCTTTCTGAGCGCAGGGTATTCATTGGAAAACGGACTTACCCTTAGCATAAAGGAGCTGGAAGTGCTGTTTGGAAGGAGGGAGATGATTACAGAAGAGTTCCGGATCCTGTCCGATGGAATCAGGATGAACCGTCCGGCGGAAGAGCTGTTTATGGATTTTGGCCGGCGCAGCGGATTGGAGGATGTGGACAATTTTGCCCAGGTCCTGTCAGCGGCTAAACGGAGCGGAGGTGAGCTGGTGGAGATCATCCGGCAGACAGCAGGAATTATCAGGGATAAGGTGCAGGTCAAGGAGGAGATACACACCATGCTTGCTTCCAGGATATTTGAACAGAAAATCATGAATCTGATACCATTTTTGATTGTGCTGTACATTGACCTTACATCCCCGGGATTTTTCAGCGTGATGTACAGAACATGGATGGGCCGGGGCGTGATGACCATGTGTCTGGCAGCCTACGGAGGCGCACTGGTTCTGGCCGGGAAGATACTGGATATTGAGGTGTGAAAGGCGGGTGAGGCGGACGATAAAGATGAGAAACAGGCCTGCAGAGAGGCTTGGTGCCTGGATGGGCCAAAAGCAGATCCTTTGCCTCATGGCCGGCCTTTTCATAGGATTGGCAGCTCAGTTGTGGCAGCACACAGACAGTGCGCTTTTGGAAGGAAATACACTGGCCAGGGGGAGTTATGGGCAGGGGGACCAGACATACAGCCTGATAGTGGAGGGGCTTGGTGAGAAGGAGGTTCCTGTGGAAATGGTCCTGTCGGAAAGGATGTATACAAAACAGGAGGCACATAAGACTTATGAGGCTGTGATGGTCCAGCTTCCGCAGCTCATACTTGGGAATAATCCGTCTCTTGAGGATGTAAGGCAGGATCTGAACCTGCTTACATATCTGGACAGCTATGGAATAAGGCTCAGGTGGGAATCGGATGAGCCGGAGCTTTTGGATTCCTTCGGTGAACTGCATGTGCAGGAGCTGAAACAGAGGGGGATAGGCGAACAGGGAATCAAAATCAGCCTGCATGTGCGCATGACAGAGGGAAACTGGCCGGAGGAGTATGAACTGTCTGTGTGCGTAAAGCCGCCGGTGCTTACGCAACAGGAACAGACGGAGGAAGCATTTGCTGAATATCTTAAGAGCCAGGATGAATTGCAGTCCTACACCGCTTATATGAAGCTTCCGGAGGAATATCAGGGACAAAGTCTGAAATACAGCCTGCCGGAAGAGTCTGTGTTTGTTCCGGTAATGGGCTTGGGGGTGGCAGGGGCTGTCTTATGTTTTTTCGGGGACCAGGCCAGGCAGCAAAACAGGACAGAGGAGAGAAAACGCCAGCTGGCGCTGGATTACCCGGAGGTATTGTCCAGGCTGACCATTTTTCTCGGCGCAGGCATGAGTATCCGCACAGCCTGGGATAAGATTGCCCTGGAATACAAAATGATGTTGGAGCAGGGAAGGCGGAGGAAACGGTATGTATATGAAGAAATGTATGAGACCAGCTGTCAGATGAAGGGGGGAGTGCCGGAGGGCAAGGCATTTGAGGAGTTTGGACGGCGGTGCGGGCTTCAGTCTTATATGAAACTGGGAGGTCTGCTGGAGCAGAACCGTAAAAATGGTTCAAAGAATCTCAGGAATCTGCTGCGTACAGAGATGACAGATGCATTTGAACAGAGAAAACACCAGGCCAGGCGCCTGGGGGAGGAAGCAGGGACAAAACTGCTGCTTCCGCTGTTCATACTCTTGTCCGTGGTCATGGTTATGATTGCTGTTCCGGCACTGATGGAATTCAAATAAAACGGTTGATTGTAAAATCAAGTTGGACACTTGAGTAAAAAATCCATAGTGATTTTTCTCCCCGTGGTAGAATGAAGTTACCACACAATTTCTACAGAGGGAGGGCAATCACTATGGACTGCCATCATTGTATCACAGAATCCGCAGAACGCAAGAAGGGACAGCATCTTCGCATGGAAGACCGAGGAGCCATCAAAGTCCTCAAGAAGCAAGGCCTCGGCCCACGCGCCATCGCCAGACAGATAGGCTGCGCCCCGTCCACCGTTACGAATGAGCTTCGGCGAGGCACACCGGCCCGCAAGAGCAACAAGGGGAAAGCTCCAGGTTACTCCCCCACGCTGGGAGAAGCCGTCTATAGGGCCAACAGAGTGTCCTGCCACAGGCATCCGAAAGCGGGCGTCTGCAGCAACTTTACCAGCTGGGTGGTTCGGCAAATCCGGGAACACAAGTGGTCCCTGGATGCCTGCTGTGGCTATGCCAAGCGACACAGCCTGTTCGAGCCGTCGGAGATGGTCTGTTCCCGTACCCTCTACAACATGGTCTGGAAAGGGCACCTCTCCATCCAGCCAATGGAACTGCCCGAGGCGTTAAAGCGCAAAGCGAAGAAGCATCGTGTGCGAGAGAACAAAAAGCGCTACGGCACAAGCATTTCCAGCCGCCCGGAGATTGCATCTCTTCGTCTTGAAGAGGGCCACTGGGAAGGCGATACCGTGGTCGGCAAGCGAGCGGGTAAGGAGGCTGTTGTCTTTTCCTTGTTGGAGAAGAAGACGGAAACCTACCTTGCGTTCCGTATCCCTGGTAAAACCAGTGAGGCGGTGATGAATCTCATGAACACCCTCCATGATGAGTACGGAGAGCACTTCTCTCAGGTCTTTAAAACCATTACCGTGGACAACGGCAGCGAGTTCGCTGACTTCGCCCAGGTGGAGAACTGGGGCAGCAAGGTTTTCTTCGCCCATCCGTACACCTCCTGGGAGCGTCCTCAGAACGAGCGACACAATGGCCTGTTCCGGGCCTTTATCCCAAAGGGAGCTTCTATCGAGGGCTTCACTGACGAGGATATCCTCACCGCTGCTGACGAGCTGAATGGACGTCCACGGAAGAAACTCGGATACTGCACCCCAGAGGAACTCTTTGAGGCTTTTCTAGATGCTGTCTACGCAGCCTGACGGCTGCGGCAACCTCGCTCACGGATAGATCCTCCGGCTCCATCCGTGACCAAGGTTTTTACCACGGGGTGTCCAACTTGTTATTGCAATTTGCGAATTCAAATAAAACATAAGGAGGAGCGTAATGGAGTTAGGAAAGGAAATCAGGGAGTTCTGGAAGGATGAACAGGGAGTGGGGGTGATTGAGCTGGTGTTGGTACTGGTGGTTCTTATAGGCTTGGTCATTATCTTTAAAAAGCAGATAACCACCTTGCTGCAAAATATCTTTAAGGAGATAAACAGCCAGTCAAAAGAGGTGTATTAATGTGCAGGAAAGGTGAGATTACGGTATTCCTGGCAATGATACTGTTCAGTGTCTGCGCACTGCTGTGTGTGATCGTGGAATCGGCCCGCACAGCAGGTGCCAGATGCTATCTGCGGATGGCAGTGAACTCATCCGCAGATTCCCTTATGGCCCAGTATCACCGGGAACTGTGGAATAAGTACCGGATATTGGGGCTTGAGTATGACAAAGCAGAGACACTGGAAAAGGAGTTCAGGGAATTTATGAGGCCCTATATGGAGGCTGAAAACTGGTATCCCATGAAGGCGGAGCAGATTCGGATAACTGATATGACAGATCTTACCCAGGGGGGCGGAAGATATTTTGAACAGGAAATACTGGATTATATGAAGTACGGTCTGTTGGACGCAGATTGGGACGAGCTGGATGAAGCCGGCGCATCAGAGCTGTTGGAGGCCTGGAAAGAAGGAAACAGTGTTAACCGCGTTTCAGAACTATATGCCGCCCATTCCAGGGAAGCTGTAAAGGTGGAAAAGGCGCTGGAGACAATCAACAGTACACTTCTGGCCCAGAAGGAACGGTGGGAACAGGGGAAGGACTGTCTGGACCAGCTGGATGGAGGCGGGTTTGTATCCAGGGCCAATAAAATGATACGGGAGCTGGAACGGCTTCCGGGCCAGGTAAGATCTTATGAGAAGCGGGCCGATGATTTGTATGAGAAACTGGTTGACAGCAGAGAAAAGTTTTTGGAAGAAGCCGGTGACCTGAGTGGGGATGTGAGGGTTGGCCTGGAGGAGGAAATCAGCCAGTATGAGGCATATGCGGCCCAGGATGGACAGCGCCGCAGGGAGGTTGCGGCGCTGACAAATCTGAGCCGGGACAGGATACTGTGGATTAGGGATGTGATTGATATGGCGGAGGCGGTAATGGAGTATATCAGCAGCTGGGAGCCGGAGGATGAGGACGATGAGTTGGACGAGGATGCCTTATGGCAGCCGGTAAGGGTGCGCTGGTCCCAGTACGGAATGCTTACACTGGGAGTGGAATTCGGAGTCCGGGATAAAGAAAAGGAAGGTTTTCTGGAACAGGCAGGCAATATGGCAGGGAAGGGGATGCTGGAATTGGTATTGCCGGAAGGAACCGTTGTTTCCGGAACAGCCCTCAGGCTTTCCGGTACACCGTCCGTCCAGAGGAAAACAGACGGCGGTGGATTGAAGGAAACAGACGGGGACGTAGATTCCGGGAACACCGGCTTTTTGACCGGAGTCAGGACACTGTTACAGCGCCTGTTGATTGGAGAATATGATATACGTTTTTTTAACGGGTTTAAAAAGGAGATGCAGAAGGGGGAATTTTATGAGTTGGAATACATCATTCATGGAAAGGAAAAGGACAGGGACAATTTAAGCGGTGCGGCGGCGCGCCTGGTTGCATTTAGAGAGGGACTCAATCTGGTACATATCCTGTCAGATGCGGGAAAACGCCAGGAAGCGCGGAGTCTGGCCCTGACCATAGTGGGAGGAACCGGGATTCTGCCACTTGTATCAGTGGTGGCATTTTTTATCATGGCAGTATGGGCTTTGGGAGAGGCTCTGCTGGATGTGCGGTGCCTTCTGGAGGGGAAAAGAGTACCGGTCTTTAAGAACGGTACCGACTGGAAACTGGATTTGGCCGGACTTTTGGAGATGGGAAGAAGCGGAAGTCTGACTGATGGAGAAGGAGGAAATGGAAGCGGAACTGATTATAAAGGTTATCTGCGGATACTTATATTTGGTGGTTATGACACGGACCTGGTTTACCGGATGATGGATGTCATGCAGATTGTTACAGCAGAGAAACAGCCTGGATTTACTTTGGCAAACTGTGTATGTACGGTGGATGCAGAAGCTCTTGTCAGTGGAAAACATGTGTTTTTTTCAAATGGATTGTGGAAAAGCCGGGGACGGGAAGGCGGTTACGCATATGACACGCGCATGGCTGTAGCCGGGAGCTACCTGGAAGACTACAAAAGCCCATAAAAATGAGAACTGTAAATTTTCAGGAATAGGGAAAGGAGGTTCATGATGATGCCCTTTTTTCTGGTGCAGAATAAAAAAATAAATTCGTATTGTCCAGATAAAAAAACAGCAAAAATAAATACAACCGCACCTCTCCAAGTACGTAAATGCTGTCGCCTGCTCTATGAAAAAGGGGCATTATCATGGAGCTCCTGTCAGATGCAGGGGAGTCTCTCTATAGAGGCTGCCCTCAGTCTGTCCCTGTTCCTGTTCTTCTGTTTCTGTCTGATTATGCCTATGAAGATGCTGGACCGTCAGAGACAGATACAGGCCGTAATGGAATCTGTGGGGGAGGAGCTGAGTCAGTATGCCTATGTGGAATACTGTTTCCGTACCGCGGAGGAGGGCGGTGCAGAGGTGGATGTGGGAAGGGCAGAGGATACAGCCTCCTCTGTACTGGCGGCAGCTTATGCTTCCGCCAGAATATTGGGAGAGATTAACAGGGAGTGGGTGGAAGCCGTGTCGTTTGAGGGGACAGACATAGGGGAGGACGAGATGGTCCATATCGTTATGAGATATAGGATGCGTCTTCCCTTTTCTGTATTAGGAGTCAGCAGCATTCCCGTGGAACAGGTATGCAGCCGCAGAATGTGGAATGGAGCAGATGGGGGACGTTTTGGGAATGGTGACAGGGATGGGGATGGAGAAGAAGATGAGATAGTATACATCGGAAAAAACTCCACCCGCTATCACCGCTTAAGGACTTGCCACTATCTTTACAATGATTTAAAGGCAGTGGATTCAGGGGCTGTGGGGGAACTGCGGAATGAGTCAGGAGGAAGGTATTCTCCCTGCGGGACATGCGGTGGGGGAAGCGGAGGCACAGGAAGCGGAGGTACAGGAAGCGGAGGTACAGGAAGCGGAGGCACGGGAAGCGGCAGTATGGGGAGCAGCGGTACGGTTTATGTCATGCCATATGGTTCAAGCTACCATGTGTCTAAAAGCTGCCGGTCCATCATTGCGTATGTTCAGGCGGTTCCGTTACCGCAGGTGGAATATCTGGGGGAGTGTTCTTATTGCAGAGGAAAGTGATGTGGGAGACGGGGGTGTTATTTGTTGGGCATATTAAATGGGGATTTTACGGAACAGTTAACAGCAGGACATGACATAGCCGGAGTATTGCTGCGCTGCGGATTCCTTATGACGCTGTCAATTGGGGCCTGGCAGGATATGAGGAATCACAGAATAAAACTCAGCCTGATTGTGATGTCCGGAGCCGGGGGAGCGGTTCTGCGATGTATGTATATTGTGCTGGATGCGGCAATCTTATACCGGGATTGGGGGCGCCAGATACCTTTGGACTTGGTGTGGGGCCAGATTATAGATACAGCCATGGCCATGGCTGTAGGAGCGGGATTGCTGTTTTTATCCCGGATAACAAAGGAGGCTGTGGGGAAGGGGGATGGGTGGTTTTTTCTGATATCGGGCATTTATCTGGGGGCAGTGAAAAATCTGGTTTTGCTGGCAGGCGGTTTGGGGATATGCTTTTTACTATCCATGGTTTTGGTGTTTAAAGGGATTATACAGGGAACAGACAGGGGGAGGCTGCGAATTCCTCTTCTTCCATTTTTGCTCCCGGCAGGAATCGGGGTGATGTTCCTGTGAGGGAAAAAACGCTTAAGGGAAGTCTTACGGTTGAGGCCGCATGGATTATGGCCATGGTATTGCTGTCTATCGCGGTGATGCTCCAGCAGGCAGGCCGTATTCATGACGAGACCAAGGCCGCCATGGGCTTGCATGAGGCGGTGGAAAAGGCACGTCATGGAAGTGCGAAGGAGTTGCAGGCCACTGGGTCCGCTGCGCAGGAACATTTGGGCCGTCTCATGTTCTTTCCTGACTGCGATCTGGCTATAAAGGAAAAAGGACAGAGGATATACGCAGAAGGCAGAGGGGGAAAATGGAAAAGAGAGATTGAGGGCGGGAAGGTTCCGGCCGGAGACATTTCTGCGCAAGATTACTTTAATTGAAGGGCTGGTTAAAGAAGATGGAGATTAGCTACAGGAGAGAAGCAAAACGCAATTACCTGGTAGCGGGGATGGCAGAGAACACAGCCGGATATGAAGCCAGAATGCTGGCCCACAACGAGATTCGCGGTTTGTTGAGGATGTACATAACATACCAGGACGGACAGCCCTCATATTGTTATGACATTACTTCCAGACAACCGTTAAGCCGGCTTCTGGAAACCCGTTTTATAACCAGAGATGAGATATGCCAGTTGTTAATCCAGATACATACAGCACTAAGTGGTATGGAGGAGTATCTTTTAGATGCAGGAGGTGTCCTGCTGGAACCCGAATATATTTATGTGGAGCCGGAATTATTCCAGACCGGTTTGTGCCTGGTTCCCGGTGTTCATGGCAATTTTCAGGAGAAGCTGAGCCGTCTCCTGCAATATATTCTGAAAAGGATAAACCATAAAGACAGGGAGAGCGTAGTCCTGGCCTATGGACTTTATCAGGAGAGTCTTAAAGAAAACTGCGGAATGGATGATTTGCTGGGGCTGATTGCGTCAGAACGGCGGAAGGGGAAGAAACGGGAGTTATTGAGTGAGATGAAAGGAGATTACGTAAAGAAAGGAGGGGGACAGGAAACAGAGCATAGGGAGAGGGGACGTAAGGAAAATGGGGTGAAAAATGAGAAAGAAAATGGGAAAGAAGAGGGGAAAGAGCAATATAGAGCTTGTATTACAGGGCTGGATAAAGGAAAAAGCGGGGAGACAGAGAAAGAGCATAATAGTGACAGAAGGGAGACGCGGAGAAAAAAAGAAAAGGATAAATGGGTCGGGAATGAAAGAAAGCAGGAAAGCCCCGGCCGGACTGGAGCTGAATGGAAAGGAGCCACTTTAAGACGGCAGTTTATCCTATGGCTGTCAGCGGCAGTACTTTGTCCATCCGCACTTTGGATGTTCAAAGGTATGACAATGGTCATTGACAACTGGAAGCTGTTGGCGGCAATTGACGGAGGCTTATTGTTTATGCTGTCAGCCATGAATCTGTATAGGTCGTTCATTGGGCAGAGGGCTGCAAAGGCAGATGAGGCAGGCTTGGGTGATGGGCAGGACCCATGGAGAATTTTGTATGAGGATGAAGATGGCGAAGACGGAGATTTGGGCAATCAGCAGTCCTCTGTGTATATGAATGTGGATGAAAATGAATATTTGCAGAAATTGCCGGAAACCAGCGCTGGAGAAAGCTTTCAGACCGTGCTTTTATCAGAAAAGCCCGCACAAGGAGAGGAAGTCCGGCGTTTATCTGCCCTCAATGGTTCAGATGAAGACATTGTAATTTCCTATTATCCATTTGTGATTGGCAAACACAAGGATTTGGCAGACTATGTGCTTTTGAAAGACACAGTAAGCCGTTTTCACATAAGATTAGACGAGGACAACGGCAATTATACTATAACAGACCTTAACTCTACCAATGGTACCAGGGTCAGAGGCCGTTTGCTGGAGGCAAACGAGACAACACAGCTGGAGCCGGGAGACCAGATATTTATAGCGGACTGCGGATATATTTTTGGTTAACAGCACAGAGCGGCCCGTTACGTATGTCTTAAAAAATAATTATGTGAGTGTGGCCGCAGAAATAGCAAACAGCAGGGGGTGGGGGCATAAAAAATAACTTTATTGCGTCAAAGCCACTTAACAAGTCCTTTAAAGTATGCTAAGATTATATATCATTGAGGATGTGAGGAATACGGATGGTTACAGGCATAAACAGGAACAAACCATATGTCAATTTTGCTCTGGCAGCAGTCAATGTGTTGGTATTTCTGTATCTGGAGGCCATCGGCTCCACGGAGGATGGCGTATTCATGGTAAAACACGGGGCTGTTTTTGCGCCTTTTGTTATCCTTGGTGGAGAGTATTACAGGCTGTTTACTGCCATGTTCCTGCACTTTGGAGTCATCCATCTGGCAAATAATATGCTGGTTCTTCTGGTGCTTGGTGAGAAGATGGAAAAGGCGCTGGGTCATATCAAATATCTGATATTTTACCTTGCCAGCGGTGTTGCCGCCAACGGTATATCCCTGGCTGTCCAGGTACGGATAGGCCAGGCCAGTGTGTCGGCGGGGGCTTCAGGCGCAATCTTCGGTGTGGTAGGCGGTCTGGTCTATGTGATTGCCATTCATCATGGTCAGTTGGACGGACTAACCAACAGGCAGCTGGGCTTTATGGTTCTGCTGACGCTTTATCATGGGTTTACTTCAGCAGGAGTGGACAATATGGCTCACATAGGGGGCCTGATTTCCGGCTTCATATTAGGTATCCTACTTTACAGGAGAAAACATGCTGCCAGAATTTCCGGTATGGCTGGATAGAATGCAGGCTGTGTTAACCGCAGCGGAAGGAGGATTTTCAGAATGACAGATGACAATTGTATTTTTTGTAAAATAGCAGGAGGGGTGATTCCATCAACCACTCTGTATGAGGATGAGGATTTTCGCGTGATTCTGGATTTGGGACCGGCGTCCAGAGGACATGCCCTTATCCTTCCAAAACAGCATTTTGCAGATGTATGCGCACTGGATGGGGATATAGCCGCCAAGGTACTTCCTCTGGGTGCCAAGATTGGCTCTGCGATGAAGAAATCTCTTGGATGCGCGGGATTCAATCTGGTTCAGAATAATGGAGAAGCAGCCGGGCAGACTGTGTTCCATTTCCACATGCATGTGATTCCAAGATATGAGGGAGGTCCGGCCATGGTCAGTTGGACTCCGGGAAAGGCTTCGCCGGAGGAATTGGCAGAGGTTGCGGATAAAATCAAAGGCTGTCTGTAGTTGCAATGAAGATTGAGAAGATGGATACAGAAGATAAGAAACTGTTTGAGGAAATGTATCTGGAATATGAGGTATACCTGAGAAGGATAGCTTATGTCAACGATATTCCTGTGGATTATATTGAGGATGTGGTACAGGATACATTCGTCTCATATGCCCGCTATAAATATTCCCTGGATATGTCTGAGGAAAGCAAGAGGGCGCTGCTGATACGTATTCTGAAGAGCCGGTGTATGGATTTTCACCGCAGAATGAAGTACAGGAGCTATGGGGAATTGGACGAAGAGGCATATAACAGTGAAGATTATCCGGCACACGATAAGGCTGCCAATCTGCCGGATTATGTAGTCAGCAAAGAGAGATGTCAGGCGCTTCTTAAGGAAATCGAGAGGATGCCTGAAAACTGGCGTCAGGTCGCGACGCTCAGATTGATAGAGGGACGGCCGACAAGGGAAGTATGCGCTATGCTGAATATTACAGAAAAGGCATGCTATTCCAGAGTCAGCCGTATCAGGAAATACCTTGAGGAACTGCTAAAAAGTGATAATTGGCCCTAATGCTATTTCGCACATGATTCAATGAGAGATACAACTGTTTTAACCGCATTGTTCAGATTGCTCTGCTCCATCGCCTGTATATAGGAATTGCGGTTCAGGTATAAATCGTTAATGGCATCAAACAGGGAGTCATCAGACAATGCTTCTTCTTCCAGAACCTTGCTGAATCCTTGTTTTGCAAAGGAGTTGGCATTGAGAATCTGGTCTCCGCGGCTGGCCGCGGCTGACAGAGGGATGAGCAGGTTCGGTTTGCGCAGTGCCAGAAGCTCGCAGATGGAATTAGCTCCTGCTCTTGATATGACAAGGTCGGCTGCAGCAAAAAGATGCTTTAAGGGAGCGTCAACGTATTCATACTGTACATATCCTGCTGTTCCTATCCGGCTTTCATCCAGATTGCCTTTGCCGCAGATATGTATTACCTGATAGCTGGCCAGAAGCCGGGGAAGGATATTGCGGACCGCTGTATTTACGGCTACAGAGCCCAGACTTCCGCCTATGACAAGAAGTACAGGTTTGCCGGCAGACAGGTGGGCATAAGTGAGCCCGGACAGCCGGTCACCCTGGAGTAGTTCCTCACGGATAGGGGAGCCTGTCAGTACAGCCTTGTCAGATGGAAGGTACTTAAGAGTCTCCGGAAAGTTACAGCAGACCTTAAGGGCGGAAGGAATGCAGATTTTATTGGCCAAGCCCGGCGTCATATCAGATTCGTGTATGATGACAGGGATTTTATAGTGCTTGGCAGCAAGAACCACGGGAACTGCAACAAAACCGCCCTTGGAAAAAATTACATCCGGTTTATGGCGTTTTAAGAGCCGTCTGGCCTCCGCGTAACCCTTGACGACGCGGAATGGGTCGGAAAAATTCTTGATATCAAAGTATCTGCGCAGCTTGCCAGAGGATATGCCATCATAAGGAATGCCTGCATTTTCAATGAGCTTGCGTTCCATGCCCTGGTATGAACCGATATAGCGGATTTCGTAACCAGCTTCCTTTAACGAGGGGAGCAGGGCCAGATTGGGGGTAACGTGTCCGGCAGTACCGCCGCCGGTTAAAATGATTTTTTTCATAAAAACCTCCTAAAGTATATGATATGCTGGGGAAACCGGCATTCATAAACGTCTACTATTATAGTAAGCATTAAACGCAAAAAGTCAACCCTAAAGGCAAAGGGAACTTTAGGAGATTTGGTAAACAGAGGTGTCACGTGGGAGATTATAAAAGAGATTCAGAACAGGACAATTCTATGGACTGCCCGATTTGGGGAACGGATGATATATCAGATGAAGAACTGTTAAAAGAATTTGAAGCAGTCAAGAATATGGCCGTCCCCCTCCCTATTCCATCCCCATCCCCAGATGAATTTGAAAAAATCTGGGCAAGGATACAGGAAGAAAGGGCTGAGTCAAAGAATGTACCGGAATCCGACCAACCGGAGCACCCCAAGGTTATCAAACCAAGGTTTGGATGGAAACGGTTGGCTGCGGTTGGTTTAATTGCCTGCCTAGTGGCAGGGAGTGGATGTATGGTGGCTATGGGGACGAAGTCGTATTTTTATCGTGGGAGGGTAAGAACCGAATTTGATAATGGTATAGTATTTAACAATGATTCTAACAAAATTGCAGTTAATGGTGAAGAGGAGGCATATGTAGTTATTGAGAAAGAATTGGGTATAAAGCCTTTAAAATTGGGTTATATTCCTTCAGATATGGTCTTTTCTGGTTTAGACATTGAAAAGGGCATAGCATACATGAGATTTGATTATTCGCAACAAAATGTTTTTTTAATCCAGTCGAAATATGATACTGAAGTCTCATTTAATCATAATTCAGAATATGAGAAACAGAAGATTGTGCATAGTAAATGGTTATCCCAAGATATTGAAATAAACAAAGAGATACTATCTGATGGTAATGAAAGATATGAAGCATCTATAATAATTGATGGAGCATATTACAGACTATCAGGTGTGATATGTCAAGAGGAATTTGAAAATATGGTAGAAAGATTATCATTCTAGCTTTAGAGTAGGGGGATACAAATGAAAAAAGTTATATTATTACTAATCAATGCTATATTAATTATGTCAATGTTATCAATGAATGTATTTGCTAAACCGTATAATCCAGATAGGTACACATCTGTAGATGAGGACTCTGCGCTCTTGCCTGAGACTGCAAGGCATAGTAAAGTATCTGAATGGGCTAAGAGGAGAGGCGACTTTTTTATGGGTGCTGATTTAGCGATTTCAAATGAGGGAAATGGGGACATTGGAGCTGTAGGTATTGCATATATGGCAAAACCAGTTGATGAGGCTTACATAACTGTATATTTAGATAGATGGGATGCGCAGGCAGAACGCTGGAGGCAAGTAACCTATTATGATGCTGAATTTTATGCTAAAGATTACCCGGATGGTTTAAACTCGCCAAGTGTTAATATAACATTTAAAAAACAGGATAAAGGTTATTATTATCGTCTTAGAGGAGTTTTTGGGGCTGTCTATAATGATGTATTCGAAGGATTTAGCCCTATTACAGACGGAATACTTATTCAGTAATTAATGGATATGTTATATTTGTTTCCCTTAGGGAGATATAGAAATATTTACATTTAAACGTAATTATCCATAATCAGTATCTAAAAAGGGCAACACCACGGTTTAGGTGTGCCCTTTTTAAATTTGAATAGAAATTTGTAACGATATATCAAGTATCAATTAGTAAAATTATTACCGCCCCTTAAACTGCTTCAACGCCCGAGCCAACTGATCCGGACAAGACGTAGGCCTGGGACCGCACTGGATTCCGTCCAGTCTTCGGATAGCCTCATCCACGTCCATGCCCTCGATGAGCCGGGACAGGCCCTGAGTGTTGCCGGAGCAGCCGCCTACGAACTGGACGTTGGTCAGTTTATTATCTTTTACTTCAAAGGATATCTCCCTGGAACAGACCCCCTGTGTTTTAAATCTCATGTGTAGTGCCTCCTGTGATAAATTCGTGTATATCCGATTATGCCTTATGCAAAAGATAATGTCAAGTGAGAACAAGCTTTGAACTTGAAAATCTGCGAGCTTCCTATATAATAGAAGAATAGTACAAGACAGAAGGAGGTAATTATGCTAGGAATTATTGGAGCCATGGACGAGGAAGTGGCTATGATTAAGGCGCAGTTAACGGATGTACAGGTGGAGACAAGAGCTGCCATGGACTTTTATAAAGGAAAGCTGGAGGGGAAAGAGGTAGTGGTGGTCCGCTCCGGAATCGGTAAGGTCAATGCAGCTATGTGTACCCAGATTCTGGCAGATATATATGGTGTAACAGGTGTGGTAAACACAGGAATAGCAGGTTCCCTGAAGGCAGAGATTGACATTGGGGACATTGTGCTATCCAGCGATGCAGTTCAGCATGATATGGATGCAACCGGATTTGGCTATGAACCGGGACAGATACCCAGGGTGGAGACACTGGCTTTTAAGGCAGATGAAGGTCTTATACATCTTGCTGAGGAATGTTGTTCCAAAGTCAATCCGGACATCCATACCTTCGTAGGACGAGTGGTGACTGGAGACCAGTTCATTTCTGATAAGGGAAAAAAGAAGTGGCTGACAGATATCTTTGGAGGATATTGTACAGAGATGGAAGGGGCAGCCATAGCCCAGGCCTGTTATCTTAACTCCATCCCATTCCTCATTGTTAGGGCTATTTCTGATAAGGCAGATGACAGTGCCACAGTAGATTACCCTGCTTTTGAGGCTAAGGCCATTATTCACAGTGTTAATCTGCTTACTGAGATTGTACGTTCCATTTGATTCAGATAACTATTGATGGGCAGTCAATTTATACTATTTGTATTTATGAATAACAGTTTTATATATAACACATTTATAAAAAGGACACTTACAAATGGCATGCTTACAAATAGTACACTTACAAACAGCAGACTCATAAACAATACACGCATGACTCATTAATAATCGGACCTCTGGATATGACAAGATTCAGAGGTCTGTTTTATAAGAGAGGGGGATGGTATGGAAAAGAAAAAGAAGTGGATGATATTTGGGGGAACAGCGGTTGTTGTTGTGGGAGTATTTCTTTGCATTGCAGCTTTATTCCTATATAAAGGAGTGACTCTCTTTTTTGATAGGGAAATAGTTGCAGACCAGTATCTGGAACAGATGACGTCGGCAGCATCCCAGGGGGACAGAGATGCCATGCGTTCTCTGTATATGCCAGGAGCGGTACCGAAAGAACATATGGAAAGGCAAATACAGGAAAATGTGGATATATGGGGCAAAAGTCAGTTAGATTCTTTTAAAAAGAAGGGGTTAAATATCCGGACCAGTACTAAAAACGGTGTAAAAACTAAATCTGTGGAGTGCAGCTACGGAATAAAAACAGAGGATGGGCAGCGGTTTACGGCAATCCTTAATAGAATGGAATCGTCAGATGGAAACCAGGGAATCATCAGTTTTATCATTAGGGACAATGTATCCTTAAATCCACAGGGAACGCTGCGCTCCATCAGTCATTGGAATGTATTTCAATGGGGATTGTTCCTGTTGTCACTTATCATGATTTTCTCTACCATTGCGACTGCCATCATATGCTACAGACAGAATCCGAGATATAAATGGGGATGGATTATATTGATATTAATAGCCTATCTGTCTATGGGTTTTTCCGTTATTCGTACACCAAACACGTGGGAATTTAAGGTCAACTGGTCGGCAGCCACAGTCCGGCTCAGCCGGTATGTTACATATGAGAATGGCAGCAGGGAGTTCCGGCTGTTCCTTCCGGCAGGTATGGCAGTGTACTGGATCATGAAAAAACGGTTGGACCGGGAATCTGTTCATAAGAAGTATGGAGACCGGGAAGCCGCCCCAAAGAAGCATGGAAACTGGGAATCTGGCCAGGAGAAGCGTGGTAACCGGGAATCTGTTCATAGGAAGCATGAAAACCAGGAAACCGGCCTTGAGAATCGTGCAGACCGGGAAACCGGTCCGGAGAATCGTGCAGGCCGGGAAACCGGTCCGGAGAATCGCGCAGACCGGGAAACCGGCCCGGTGAAGCGTGCAGACCGGGAAACCCGCCCGGAGAAGCGCGCAGGCCAGGAAACCCGCCGGGAATAGCGCCCGGATACAGACAGAGAATCCTGGCGTATACCTTAACTGTCTAAAGCAAAATCTTACCTCTCAGAATCGTTTTTTAGGAGAATTTGGCGAACGATTCTAGGGACTCTCAACTTCCCAAATCAAAATCCGTTGCTATAATAGACTTTACCGGGAAACGCCTGACTGCAGGGGCGCTTCCCAAACCAGGCAGCGGCTGCAGCCAGCAGCCCGGGCCAAAAAATAATATTATATAGAAACGGGATGGAATCCGGGAAGAAAGGGGAGCTTTTACTATGATGAGCTTTTTACAAACAGGAAAGGCACTGTACGTGCTGGCAGCAATCTGCCTGGCTGGAGTATTTACCAGGCTGATGGCAGGAAGCTTCTACAAACGATTAATAAAAGAAAGCACCAATATGGCATTGACCAAGAACAAATATCTGCGCGGATTGAAACAGAATGCAGAAGATACATATCGTATGAATCAGGGAATGAATAACACACGTGTATATCTGGAGCGCCAGATGTACAGCCTGCGGACCTTTGGAATGTCCGTAAAGGGACTGGACAACCTATCGGGGCAGCTGACACTTCTCTGCTTCCTGGCAGGCGGCGGAGCAGCATTTCTCTCTTATTGGTTTAGAAGTGATAACTACTATATAGTATTGTACGGCACCACAGGCATCCTGGCCGGCATGTTTACCATGCTGGTGGATTACGGAGTCAACCTGGAATCCAGGAGACAGCAGCTTCTTACCTGCCTCCAGGACTATCTGGAAAATGTGATGTGGCCGCGAATGAACCGGGAAGGCACAGCGGAGCATGTGCCTGCCGTTACAGCCGAGGAGGACCGCAGGGAGCCGGCTAATCTGCGTTCCATAGGAAGAGACCGCCGTTCAAATAGTAATAACAGAAGGGGGCTGGAGCAGACTGCTGCCAGCAGGGAAAAGCAGGAAGAGAAGTCAAAGGATAACTGGCTTCAGGATTTAAATCCGGAACAAAAAAGAATGTTGGGGGAATTGCTGAAAGAATTTATTTCCTAAATATGCTGACTTCCAGGAATTTGTTACCAGGGTCAGAAAGAAATGGTATTATAAGGGAAATTATGATATAATTTAAGAGATAAGCGGCTTTACCGCAGCACTGACAGAATCATGGACACATGGTCCATGGACATAAGAAAAGGAGAGCGCGAGTTATGGGAAAGGAAGTTATGTTTGATTATTCCAAGGCAGCAGGATTCGTTTCTGCGGAAGAGATGGCCAATTTTAAGACCACAGTCATGAGTGCAAAGGAGACCTTGCTGGAGAAGACTGGCGCCGGTAATGATTTTCTGGGATGGATCGATTTGCCGGTAGATTATGATAAGGCTGAATTTGCAAGGATTAAGAAGGCAGCGGAAAAGATTCAGAATGATTCTGACGTCCTGCTGGTGGTAGGTATTGGCGGCTCCTATCTGGGAGCAAGAGCAGCCATTGAATTTCTGTCGCACAGTTTTTATAATGTGCTGCCCAAGAGCGTTCGTAAGACACCTGAGATTTATTTTGTAGGAAACAGCATCAGCAGTAAATATATCCATGACTTAAAGCAGGTACTGGACGGCAAGGATTTCTCCGTCAACATCATTTCCAAGTCAGGCACTACCACAGAACCTGCAATCGCATTCCGTGTATTTAAGGAAATGCTCATTGAAAAATATGGCAAGGAAGAAGCCAACAAGCGCATCTACGCAACCACAGACAAGGCTAAAGGCGCCCTTAAGAACCTGGCAGACGAAGAAGGATATGAGGAATTCGTTGTGCCGGATGACGTGGGCGGTCGTTTCTCCGTATTGACGGCTGTAGGCCTTCTTCCGATTGCAGTAAGTGGAGCGGATATTGATAAGTTAATGGAGGGTGCTGCTTCAGGAAGGCAGAAAGCCTTAGATGCACCATATGAATCCAACGCAGCCCTTCAGTACGCGGCTGTGCGCAACATCCTGCACCGCAAGGGCAAGGCGGTTGAAATCGTAGCCAATTATGAGCCAAGCCTTCACTATGTGTCCGAGTGGTGGAAGCAGCTCTATGGCGAGAGCGAGGGTAAGGACCAGAGAGGCATTTTCCCGGCGGCAGTGGATCTGACCACAGATCTTCACTCCATGGGCCAGTTCATCCAGGACGGATCACGTATCATGTTTGAGACAGTTCTCAATGTTGAGGAATCTCCTGCTGAGATTCTTCTGAATAAAGAAGACGTGGATACCGACGGCATGAATTATTTGGCGGGAAAGAGTGTTGATTTTGTAAATAAGAGCGCCATGAATGGAACCATACTGGCCCATACCGATGGCAATGTACCTAACCTGATGGTTAAGATTCCGGAGCAGAACGAGTTCTATCTGGGAGAACTGTTCTACTTCTTCGAGTTCGCCTGCGGTGTCAGCGGATATATCCTGGGCGTGAATCCATTTAACCAGCCAGGTGTGGAGAGCTATAAGAAGAACATGTTCGCACTGTTAGGTAAGCCAGGATATGAGGCTCAGAGAGAGGAACTGCTTAAGAGGCTGTAATGACAGGACGGGCCTGCGGAAGCCGGCCGGTCATACCATATAATCTTAGACGGATAAGAGCTTAACAGAGATACGGCACAGAGAAAAGGCCGTCCTGCTGATGGGGTGAGTCAGCAGGGCGGCTTTTCGATTGCCTAAAATATCGTGAATACCTGGTTTGGGCCGGTTTACATCAGTGCCTGAGATGTGTAAGCTTCTTAGACTCTGCGGGGTGTAAGCTCCTTTTGGCGTTCTGTCCCGTCCTGTTTTAACTGCCGTATCACAAAGAGAAGGGTATAAAAGGCCATGAAGCCTGACACAGCAGGCGCGATTAGTCCGATGACAAACAGATTGTCCGGGCAGTAGGTGTAGGCCAGCCATATGAGAGGCATTCTGAGGACCAGGGCGCCGAAGCAGCAGCTGACCATGGTAAATACTGTCTTGGAACGGCCGTTCATGAAGCCGTTGAGACAGAATACAAAGGATACAGCCAGATAATCAAAGCTGCAGGACTGGAAGAAGGGAATTCCCGCCTCGATGATTTCAGGATTGGTGTTAAAGAGACCAATCATGGTCTGGGGAGACAGCTGGGCCCAGAGGAAAAAGACAGAGGATGCCAATACCGCGAAACCAATGCCGGCTGCCAGGGACTGCCGTGCCCGTTCAGGCCTTCCCGCGCCATAGTTCTGGGCGGTGATAGCTGCCAGGGCGCTGGCTATGGAGGTGGCAGGGAGCATGGCAAACACGTCGTATTTGCTGGCAATTCCGACTGCGGCTGCCGCGTTTACACCCAGGCGGTTGGTGACTGAGGTCAGATAGAGAAAGGACAGCCGAACCATGCATTCCTGGGAGGAGATGGGAATTCCCACCATTGCCAGCTCCTTCAGCCTGTCCCTGTCAATGCGCAGATTCTTAAAGGTAAAGGTAAATATGAACTTCTTCCTGTTAAGGTAGACAATGGAACATATCATGCTGATGGACTGGGAGAGGACGGTTGCCAGGGCCGTGCCGGCTACTCCTAATTTCAGATACTTTACAAAGATAATATCGCCCGCAATGTTGAGCACACAGGACAGGGCCACAAAATACATGGGCCTGCGGGAGTCGCCGTATCCTCGCAGAATAGCACTTATGGCATTGTAGCCGCAGATGAAGAATATGCCGCAAAAGCATATGGTCACATACTGTCTGGCCTCATCCATGGAGGCAGCCGGCGTCCTTAAGGCAGTCAGTATGGTGTCTCTGAAAATAAGCATTCCAATGGTCAGCACCAATGCCACAATTGCAAATACGGACAGGGTGGTCCCGATGGTGCGGCAGGTCCTTTCATCATCCTTCATGCCGGTGTATTTCCCCACCAGAATGGTGCCGCCCAGAGTCAGGCCGGATACCATGCTGGTGATGATTTGGGTTACCTGGGTTCCGGTGGACACTGCGGCCACACTCTCAGGCGTACAGTACCACCCGATGACCATAAGATCCACGGCTCCATAAAGGGCCTGTATGATATTGGCAATCAGGAATGGAACGGAGAAGGCCAGCAGTACGTGAAATACGTTGCCTTCGGTCAGCAGATTGTGGTTTTTCATGATGAATCTCTCCTCAATATAACATTTGTTAAAAATAAAAATAAACCCTCCAGTTACTGGAGGGTCAATAAGAAACGCTTATTTAATTTAAAAATATTTATTCCATTAAGAAATATTTATTCTTTCATGCATGTTAAGTATGGAATCTGTATTTCCGTCACATACCGGGATGTATCATTGGTAAAACCCGCATCAATCAGTGTGATTTCCACGGAATCCCCGCAGCAGGCATATTCCATCCGGTCCATATACTCCAAAAGCTGCATATAGTACTGTGACGCCTCCCGGTGAGTACCGGAAAAGCGCACGCTCACATAATCCCCGGCCTGCAGATATTGTTCCTCCCCCATAAAGTGGTCCTCCTTCTCGAGAAGTACGAAGATACCTGAAAATGATTCAAATTTTCGGGCCTTCAGATTGGAGGAGGACAGGGAAACGCCTACCTTGCCCAGAAACATCACTGGTTCCAGGGTATTGGCTCGTTCCAGCTCGCGAAGTGAGAATTCCAGGTCCTCTCCCAGCCTGATATCCTTTCTCAGATATGCAATCTGTCTTTGGTCAAAATGAAGGGTCCTGATCTCGCCGCATTGTGTATGAACCGCGTCCTCCAGGGCTTTGAGACGGTATTCCAGCTTCTGTTCAATCTGTGTCAGTTCGCTGATTTTTGCCTGGGTTTCGGCCTTCTGCTCTTTTAGAAGGTCAAGCATGATATCCACATCCCTGTTTTCAAAAAACAATGCGATCTTCTTTAGGGATACGCCCAGGGCCCGGAGATACTTGATGGTGTTCAGGCGTTCAAACTGGCGGGTGGAGTAATAGCGGTATCCGGTATCCGGGTCCGCTGTCTCGGGATGCAGGATACCGATTTCATCGTAATACCGCAGGGTGCGTATGTTGATGCCGAACAGGTCGGCCATTTCTCCGATTGTGAAAAGGTTTTTCATGACATACCTCCGCTTGTCATCAAAAATAATTTACGCTGCATTGGCGGCTGTCTCAGGGGCGCCGTATACCATGTTTTTTCATGCGTCTCCACAGTGTTGTTCGGTTGATTCCAAGTTTCTCAGCCGTCAGGGTCTGATTATAATTTGATTCTTCTAACATCCGAATCAGAAATTCCCGTTCCCCGTCCTGGTAGAATGGCGGAATAGGCATATCCGTTGACTGGAATTTCACGGGCAGTTCTTCGGGGTGCAGTGCCTCACGCATATCATCGGCGGTAATTTCCTCCTTATCCATGCATATAACAACCAGCCGTTCCGTGACATTTCTCAGTTCACGTATATTCCCTGGAAAGTGGTAGTCAGACAGCATCTGGATGGCAGCCGTGGCCACATGGGGGATGATTCTGCCCAATTGCCGGTAATATAGATTTAAATAATGGAGGAAAAGAATTTTGGTATCTCCGCAGCGCCTGCGAAGCGGAGGCAGGAATAATTTCAATACGTTCAGGCGGTAAAGGAGATCCTGGCGGAATCGTCCCTGTTCCGTTATACGGCTTAGGCTGTGATTAGTCGCGGCGATGATGCGTACATCTACAGAGATTACCCGGTCCCCGCCTACCCTTCGGACCTCATGTTCTTGGAGTACGCGAAGCAGTTTTCCCTGGATGCTGAGAGGAATTTCGGAAATTTCATCCAGAAACAGAGTTCCCTTGTGGGCCAGCTCAAAGAGACCGGTTTTTCCTCCCTTGGCAGTGCCGGTAAACGCCCCCTCCACATATCCGAACAATTCACTTTCCAGAAGGTTTTCCGGTAATGCAGCGCAATTGACTGCCACAAAGGGACCGTTGCAGCGGGTGCTGGCATTGTGTATGCTTTGTGCAAACAGCTCTTTTCCGGTACCGGTTTCCCCTTCTATGAGGATATTTGAGGAGACAGATGCAAATTTTTTTGCCTTTTCGATTACATAATCTATCTCGGGACTGTCATGAATAATATCATTAAAGTGATAATGGGCATTGAGCCCTTTATCGGTCATCTTCTTACGTATCTGAATTTCCACCTGCTGAATTTGTGTTACATCCTGGAAGGTCACCACGATACCGGTGATGCGGCTGTTAATGATAACCGGATGAATGGTTGCATTGATGGTGTAGTTTTTCCAGCGTATCAGCTGATTGGGAAGCTCTGTGCCGGTGTTTATGACAGTGGAAACCGGTTCTGAGAGGAATGGGAAGGCGGACTGCAGGGAAAGTCCCTGAAGCTTCTTTTTTGGCCCTGTGTACATCTTCAGGGCAGCGGGATTACAAATTTTTATGGTCTGCTGTATATCCACATACAAGACCCCGTCCATGGCTGTCTGGGTAATGGTTGTGAACATTGCAGAACGTTCACGCTCCATGCGGACCACATCCACGGTACGCACAGCCTCGTCCAACGCTCTGGTAATGGCCTCATTGCCCGTGCGTATGGTGACGGAGGGAAGCCTCCGCTGAGAACAGATTAAATTGACGGAATATCCTCCAATGAAGGCAGTATAACCATCAGCCACAGCCTGGTCTATTGCCTTAGTAATGTCATCGGTGGATTCTGAATGGTAACTTTTAATATCACAATTTACAAAATTTCCTAGTTCATCTGCCTCCGACAAGGCCGTATAATTTCCAATAAATGCCACCTTCTTTGGTGAGTAAAGCGTGATACACTCATTGAGAGCCCGAATCAGATCATATGCCGTAATAGGGAGTTCTATGATGGGAAGTTCAGGGGTCATCTTTCGCAGGCCGCAGGCCGTGTAACCACGGGCTATTATGACATCGCTGTGGGCATTAAATGAAAATGTTTCAAGTTCGTCGGCTGTACGCATCTCAATTCTCTTTCTCAGCCGCGCGCGGAGGGGGTGATTTTGGAATATTTTGTTGACTTTCTCCTCTAATTCAGGGTAAGGGATAATAAAAATAATATTTATCAGCATAATGTACCTCCTGGATGATGCAATGCACGCAACGTTGCTTCAATACTACAACACTGTTGCGAAAAACACAAGAAGGATTTGAAAAATAATTTTCCTTAATTAGTCATAATTTAATGGCAGCTTATAGCAATTTATATCAAATTGTGTAATTATAGATATGTTGGCATGTGATTTGCTAGTTATATAAGTATCCAAGAAAGGCCCTAACCGGCTCTGAAATAAAATACATAGGAGGAATGACAATGAAAAAAAGAACAGCAAAGGTTTTCGCAATGGCAATCGCGTCCCTGTTTGTTTTGAGCGCATGCTCCGGGACAGCCAGTAACCAGACAAGTACAGGGGAGACAGCCGGTGCAGCCGGAGCAACCGACACAACAGTCGCCTCATCAACCGGCCAATCGTCGGGCGGCAATCATTTTACGTATGTTATAGGTACGGAGCCCCTTACCATGGATACCCATTTGATGAGTGATGCAAATACCGGTCGTGTTTCTGTTCAGATTCATGAGAATCTGGTGAAAAGAGATTTGGAAGGTAATTTCCAGCCAGTACTGGCAACGGAATGGTCTCCCAACGAGGATGCCACAGAATGGACCTTTAAGTTAAGGGAGGGTGTTACATTTCACGATGGCGAACCTTTTAATGCAGAAGCAGTGAAATACAATATTGAGCGCCTTAAGGACCCTGCGACAGGCTCCCCCAAGTCATCCCTGGTGACCATGATTTCGGATTTTGATATTGTAAATGACTATGAAATTAAATTTATTCTGGACCAGCCCTGCGCTGTGATTCCGGCCATGGTCAGTACGTACAGCACAGGCATGATGAGTCCCAAAGCCTTGGAGGAGTATGGAAAGGATTACAGCACTCATGCAGCAGGTACCGGCCCTCTCAAATTAAAGGAATGGATTCCAGGAACATCCATGTCCTTAGAGAAAAACGAAAGCTATTGGGGGAAGGCGGCAACAGCAGAAACCATTGACATTAAAATTATTGCAGAGGATTCAGCCAGGGCAATGATGCTGAAGACTGGTGATGCAGATGTTGCAGCAAATATTCCAAGTGTTTTAGTAGACGAGCTTCAAAGTGATCCGAATGTTGAGATTGAGATGGTTCCCGGGTACCGCACCATTTATTTGGGGCTGAATTTTCAAGATGAGAAGCTTGCAAATCTGAAGGTCCGCGAGGCAATCGACTATGCCATTGACCGTGACGCCATCATCAATGGTATTTTAGGGGGATATGTGACATACCCGTCTACAGGAGTTATTTCCTCTTCGATTCAGAATGCAAAACAGGGAATTGGCGATGATTATAAATACGATCCTGAGAAAGCAAAGCAGTTATTGGCAGAGGCCGGTTATCCGGACGGATTTACCACAAAAATAAATACACCTGAAGGCAGATATGCAATGGACCGCCAGGTTGCGGAAGCTATCCAGGCCATGCTGTCACAGGTGGGAATCACAGCAGAGGTCAACGTTCTGGACTGGGGCGCATATACAGAGGCAGCCGCTGCCGGAGATACGGAAATCTTCCTTTTAGGAAAGGGATGCGCAACCGGAGATCTGGCCCAGGATCTTATGTACAATTACAGGACAGGTGAGCTTCAGAACTATACCTTCTACTCCAATCCTGAATACGACAAGGTATGTGAAGAGCAGCAGCGCACAGCAGACGAAAATGCACGTAAGGAACTGCTGTATAAGATGCAGGATATCATCCATGAGGACAGGGCATCCATCATACTGTATTACGAGAATCAGACATTCGGAACAAGAGCAGACGTATCAGGTCTGGTAATTTATCCAAATGAGACAATTGAACTGGCATATCTTGCCAGAAAGTAAAGGGATAAAAACGTGATATAAAAATGTAATCTGAAAACGTAATAGATAAATGGTTTCCTCCCCCGGATGCATCCGGGGGAGGAAGGTTAAGAAAGGAACAGGGCGGTCAATGGCAAAATATATTTTTAAAAGAATGTTGTCTTTGATTCCAGTGCTTATTGTAGTCTCCCTATTAGTATTTCTCATGGTACATATGATGCCCGGCGATCCGGCCCGGCTGATAGCAGGTGAGCAGGCTACAACAGAGGACGTGGAGCGAATTAGGGTAGCGTACGGATATGATAAGCCTCTGTACGTACAATATTTTAAATATGTTGGGGGTATCCTTCAGGGGAATTTCGGCACATCTACAAGAACTGGCCGGCCTGTGGCGGAAGAACTGGCAGTACGTTATCCCAATACTCTTTTATTGGCAGCCACATCTACCATTGTGGCAATCATAGGCGGCGTGGGGATTGGCCTGCTGTCAGCTGTGAAACGGTTTTCCATATGGGATAATCTATGCATGTTTCTGGCCCTCATAGGCCTTTCCACGCCGGCATTTTATCTGGGTCTGATGCTTATGCTGGTTGTCTGTGTCAAGCTTCAGTGGCTTCCCATTACACCCCAGTCCACTGCTTTGAGTCTGATTCTTCCCACTGTTACGCTTTCATCCAGAAGCCTGGCGACCATTGCCCGTATGACACGGTCCAGCACCCTGGAAATATTAGGGCAGGATTACATCCAGACCGCCAGGGCGCAGGGATTCAGCAAACGAAAGGTCATATTCGGATGTGCGTTAAAGAATGCCATGAATGCCATTGTGACGGTCGCCGGACTACAGTTTGGCCTTTTAATTGGTGGTGCAGTTATTACAGAGAAGGTATTTGGATGGCCGGGTCTGGGGGATTTAATCGTGACATCAATAAAGGCAAGGGATTTTCAGGTGGTACAATCAGCCATACTGGTAATTGCCGCATCGTTTGTGGTTGTTAATTTGATTGTAGACCTTTTGTATGCAGTCATCAATCCAAGAATCAAATTATCCTGATGGGAGGGAGACGAATGCCGGATAAGACAGAGAATTTAGAAGCGGAAGGCGCTTTACAGGCAGATATCAAGATTTCCAAATCATATCAGATCAAGCGCTTCTGGCATAATTTTAAAAAGAGAAAAATCGCTGTTCTGGGACTGGTGATTGTTCTGTTGTATGTGGCTATAGCAATTGCGGCACCGTGGATTGCCCCATATGATCCGGAGGAGGCTAACTTTAGTATCATGCTGAAAGCTCCGGGTACCATAGAAGGGCATCTGCTTGGAACGGATGAACTGGGACGCGACATTCTGAGCAGACTGGTATATGGGGCCAGGATTTCAATTGGAATTGGCGTTACGGTAGTTATAGCAGCATTTTTCATAGGGGTGCCTCTGGGAATTGTGTCGGGCTACTATGGGGGAAAAATGGATTTCATGTTGATGCGGATTATGGATGTCCTGATGGCATTTCCGCAGCTGCTTTTGTGTATTCTGTTTGTGGCGGTACTGGGAGCAAATCTGACCAATGCGGTTATGGCCGTGTCAATCTATACAGTACCGAATTTTGCCCGTATGGCACGAAGTGAAACACTGGCCATTAAGAATGGTGAGTATATTGAGGCGGCGAAAGCCTTGGGAGCCAATAATTTCCGTATCATAGTGTCACATATCCTGCCAAACATCATGTCGCCTTTAATTGTTCTGGCTACTTTGAATTTCGGAAATGCAGTTTTGACTACGTCAGGAATGGGGTTTTTGGGAATCGGTGCCCAGCCTCCCACACCGGAATGGGGTGCAATGCTGTCCAGCGGACGTCAATATCTGTTGGTGGCCCCTCATGTGACCAGTATCATTGGTTTGGCAATTCTTTTCCTGGTATTGGGCCTCAACCTGTTTGGTGACGGTTTAAGGGATATTTTAGATCCCAAGCTTAAGAGTGACTGATAAAACAAACGTTTAATGAGAGGCGATGGAATGAAAGAGATATTCGAGTACATAGAGCAGCATCATGATGCATATTTAGAGGAGTTATTTACATTTTTAAGGTGTAAAAGCATCAGTACCCGGGATGAAGGGGTGAAGGAATGTGCAGAGCTTCTTGCCGGAATCATGGAGAAAAGCAAAATCAAGGCATCCATTTATCCCACGGACAGGCATCCAATTGTATACGGGGAACGTATAGAAGACGAAACCCTTCCCACCATGCTGGTATATGGCCATTATGATGTGCAGCCGCCGGAACCCTTAGGGGAATGGGAGAGCGAACCATTTGAACCAACCATACGGGACGGGAAAATATTCTGCAGAGGAGTATCGGATGATAAGTCGCAGCTATTCACTCATATCAAAGCTGCACAGGCATGGGCGGAAGTAAAGGGAAGGCTTCCTGTCAATATAAAATACCTTTTTGAAGGAGAGGAAGAAATCGGAAGCCCGGATTTGCTTCCGTTCGTAGAAAGCCATAAAGAGCTGTTAAAATGTGATGTGTGTTTTTATTCGGACAGCCATTATCATGAGAGCGGGAGGCCTCAGATTAATCTGGGTGTCAAAGGACTGTGTTATGTGGAGATTACATTAAGGGAAGCCGAGACAGACCTGCATTCCATGATGGCCACTTGTATACAGAATCCTGCCTGGAGGATGGTTAAGCTTCTGAATACCATGCGGGATGCAGAGGGCAATATCACCATTGATGGGTTTTACGATGATGTACGGCCGCTGAACCAGCTGGAGATAGATGCAGTATCAAAAATCCCTTCAGACAACGAAGTTTTAAAGAAGCAATATGGTGTAGACCATTTTATAAAGGGAAGAAAGTCAGATAATTTCTATTATAACCTTATATTTGAACCTACCTGTAATATTGCGGGTATATCTTCAGGGTTTACCGGCAATGGATCCAAGACCGTGCTGCCGAGGGAGGCGGTTGTGAAGATTGATATGCGTCTTGTTCCGGGACAGACTCCGGACAAGATATACGAGACATTGCGCCGTCATCTGGACAACCATGGGTTTGAGGATGCCCAGCTTAAACATTATGGAATGGTTACCCCGTCCAGGACACCGGTGGACCACCCATATGTGGAAGTGGCAGCCCAGGCACTGCGCGAGGGGTTCCATGAAGAACCTGTCATTTTCCCGGGAATCGGAGGCGTTGCACCTGACTTTGTGTTCACCGGACATCTTGGTGTACCCAGTATTGTGATTCCTTATGCTGCTGCAGATCAGAAGAACCATGCGCCTAATGAAAGTATGGTGCTGGACGGATTTTTTAAAGGAATCCGCACATCGGCAGCATTGCCATATTATCTGGCAAAAAAGACACAGGCTTGAGCCTGAAAGATTTGTGCGGTTGACCTGTGATTGTCAGGGGGCCGCTGAAAGGGGAGAAGGATATGAGCGAAAACCTGCTTGAGATAAAAGATTTAAGCATTGAATTCCGCACATATGACGGAGTGGTGAAGGCAATCAACCATATGTCGTTTGATGTGCCCAAGGGAAAGACCGTGGGGCTTGTGGGGGAAACTGGGGCAGGTAAGACGACCACGGCCCTGTCTGTCATGGGTCTTGTACCAAACCCGCCTGGTGTCATCACATCTGGTTCCATCCTGTTTGAGGGCACGGATCTGTTGAAGCTGAATGAGTCGGCCATGTGCCAGTACCGCGGAAAGAAAATAGGAATGATATTCCAGAATCCCATGACATCCTTAAATCCGGTTTATACGGTGGGGCATCAAATCAGCGATGTCATCAAACAGCATCAGAATGTTGACCAGAAGGAGGCATGGAAGAGGGCCGGTGATATGCTGGAAATCGTGGGTATTCCAAGAGAGCGCCTCACAAACTATCCTCACGAGTTTTCAGGAGGTATGAAGCAAAGGGTATGTATCGCTATGGGGTTGTCCTGTAATCCTCAGCTGCTGATTGCGGATGAGCCCACAACTGCTTTGGATGTGACCATTCAGGCCCAGATTCTGGAATTAATGAAGGGCTTGAAGGAGAAATATAAGACTTCCACAATATTCATAACCCACGCACTGGGGGTTGTGGCGGAGATTGCAGATTATGTGGTAGTGGTCTATGCAGGGTGTGTTATTGAGAAGGGGACGATACAGGAGGTTTTTGAACAGCCGTCCCATCCATATACACAGGGCCTGTTTGGATGTCTTCCGGATATTGAGTCAGAGGAGTCCGCGATGCTTCACGTAATCAGGGGTTCTATGCCGGACCCCATGGATTTACCCGCAGGATGCAAATTTTGTCCGAGATGTGACAAGGCCATGGACATATGCAGGACAACAGATCCAATGGACATGTCCATTGGCGGGGAGCACACTGTAAAATGTCATTTATACGGAAAGGAAGAGCTGGTATGAGTGATACGATTTTAGAGGTTCACAACTTGAAGAAGTATTTTAAGGTGCCGGCAGGTACGCTCCATGCAGTGGATAATGTGAGTTTCCATATAGATAAAGGGGAGACGTTAGGGCTTGTTGGGGAGAGCGGATGCGGGAAGTCAACGGTAGGAAGGGTGATCCTGCGTCTGATTCCTCATACAGATGGTCAGGTCATTTATCAGGGAGAGGATATACTATCCTATGATAACAGGAAGATGCAGAGTTTGAGAAAGAAAATGCAGATCATATTTCAGGATCCGTATTCCTGCCTGGATCCCAGAAAGACCATCGGTCAGATCATAGCGGAGCCGCTTCGCATACATAAGACATATCCGGCAGGGGAGATTAATGACAGGGTATTGGATTTAATGGCAAAGGGCGGTGTGAGCAGAAAACTGTTTAACAGCTATCCCCATGAATTAGATGGGGGAAGACGCCAGCGGGTGGGAATCATAAGGGCACTGGCCCTGAATCCGGAGTTTATCATATGTGATGAACCGGTGTCATCCCTGGATGTATCCATACAGGCCCAGATACTTAACCTGCTCCAGGAGCTTCAGAGCACAATGGGGTTAACCTATCTGTTTATATCCCATGACCTGAGCGTGGTGCGTCATATCAGCAACCGGATACTTGTAATGTATCTGGGCCAGATGGTGGAAATATGTGATTCCAGGGAACTTTTTAGGAATCCCGTGCATCCGTATACAAAGGCACTGCTGTCTGCTGTTCCTATTGCCAAGTATGGATATAAAAGGGAGCGGATTCTATTGGAGGGAGATGTCCCCAGCCCAATCAATCCCAAGCCCGGCTGCAAATTTGCAAACCGCTGTCTGATGGCTCAGGACATATGCAGGCGTGAGGAGCCTCCGGTATATACGGTGTCGCCTGGCCATCAGGTGTGCTGTCACATGGCGGAACACTAGAACCAGAGAAATGTTAGGAGATACGTTACTCCTCAATTACCTGAATTTCCAAAAAATCAAAATCAATGGATTCTATGAAATTATCCTGGGTAAAACGGACCTTGTCGTGAAGCTGGAATTCTTTAACAGAAGAATCCAGCCAGATTGGTTTCCCCAGATCAAACTCATAGCAGATGGAATCCAAAGAATCAAAGACCATCTGTGTCCTGGACAAAGAGTAGTCAGATATGCATGCTACCGTGTCTCTGACCAGATGGTTGTCTTTCATAATCTTTCCCCACATTCTGAACATAGTGAATCTCCTTTGGCGAGTCTGTTGCATCGGTTTCTGATGTTTTAGTATAACATCTATTCTGATGTTTTAAAAGTCATTTTTAAAACGTGTACTGTTTTCTGTATCTAGAAGGCGAGGTCTGGGTGTACTGGTGAAACACCCGTTCAAAATAGGTAATGGTCTCATATCCAACAGATTCCGATACCTCTGTGATGCTCATGGAAGTGTTGGATAAAAGTTCTCTGGCCCGGCGAATTCGTATCATATTAATATATTCATTGACAGTGAATCCGGATGCTTCCTTGAATATACGGCTCAGATAGCATTTGTTGACATAAAAATGGGCCGCAATTATCTCCAGGGACAGGGCTTTATCATAATGGTCAATGATATAGGAGGCAACTTCGTCCACCTTCCTATGTTTAGGCTGGGTGGAAAGAGGAAGGTCTGCAGGCAGGGAGGAAGGACCTGACATGTGCCTTTGGGCGAGAATAAACAGCTGGGACAGATTAGACATGGTTATATGCCGGAATCCCGGCTTTTTTTCATGCAGTTCTTTTGCCGCGCCGTCCAGCAGGCATTCAGCCAGATTTTGTCCCTCTCTGTCCAGGGTAAGAATGCCGGAATTACGGCGGAAGAAGCCTTCCAGAGACATTTCTCCTGTAAATGCCAGGAAATCCGAAAAGGGATTCCGGTCCAGAGATATAAGGATTCTCTCATGGCAGCCGGAGCCTGCCTGGCTGGTTTGATGAATCTGGTTTCTGTCAATGAACACAAGGCTTCCGCCTGTGACAAGGTAGGTCCTTCTGTCAATGAAATAATACCGTTCTCCCTCCAGCAGATAGTATATCTCATATTCATTGTGGAGATGTTTGCAGGGCATGGTAAAGGCTGCCTCCCTGCGGATGCGGTCTATGGCAATGCCGTCTGTTTTTTCAGCATATAAGATCTGTTCCATGATTCTCCTGGCCTCACATGTTTATTTGCATATTCGTTAAGATGCAATTACGTCAGCTGTAATCATCCGTCCGCCGTAAGTGTTGTAATTATAGTAAATATAAGTTGAATACAGCTGAAACTAATCAATATAGCATAAGATAATTATACTAAATTTATTTATAATGTCCAGTATAGAAAAGGATGGAAAAGAAAAAAGCGTACAACGAAAAGACATGAAAGAAAGGGCGGTATTTGAAATGATTTATGAAAATGATGTGGTAAGGGACGTGCAGATTGCATACATAGGAGGCGGGTCCCGGGGATGGGCCAGAACTTTTATGACAGACCTGGCCATGGAGCCGAGGATGGGGGGAACCATACGGCTGTACGATATTGATACAGAGGCCGCGAAGGCCAATGAGACTATTGGAAACCACCTGTCCCGGAGAAAAGAGGCAGTGGGTAAATGGGCATACAGGACCTGCATGAGCATGGAAGAGGCCCTGACAGGAGCAGATTTTATTGTTATCTCCATTCTTCCCGGAACCTTTGACGAGATGGCGGTGGATGTTCATATGCCGGAGCGTCTTGGAATCTGCCAGTCCGTGGGTGATACGGCTGGGCCGGGAGGTATGATAAGAGCCCTCCGCACCATTCCTATATATGTAGAATTTGCAGAAGCCATCAGACAATATGCCCCGGATGCCTGGGTTATCAATTACACCAATCCCATGTCCTTGTGTGTAAAGACGCTGTACCACGTCTTTCCGCAGATTAAGGCATTTGGATGCTGTCATGAAGTATTCGGCACCCAGAAGGTATTAAAGGGGATTGCAGAGGATGTTTTGGGGCTTAAAGACATTGACAGGAAGGATATACAGGTAAATGTTTTGGGAATCAACCATTTTACATGGTTTGACTATGCATCTTACAAGGGAATCGACCTGTTCCCCATGTACAGGAAATATGTGGATGAACATTTTGAGGAGGGTTATGCGGAGCGTGATACCAACTGGGCTAATGCATGCTTTGCCTGTGCGCACAGGGTGAAATTTGACCTGTTCAGGCGTTACGGTCTCATTGCCGCAGCCGGAGACCGGCATCTGGCTGAGTTCATGCCGGGGAATGAATATTTGAAGGACCCTGAGACAGTGGAAAAGTGGAAATTTGCCTTGACTTCTGTGGAATGGCGTAAGAAGGATTTGGAAAACAGGCTTGAAAAGAGCCGCAGGCTTTTAAAGGGGGAGGAGGAGATTAACTTGGATCCCTCAGGTGAGGAAGGAATTCTTCTCATCAAAGCGCTCTGCGGTTTGGAGCGGGTGGTCAGCAACGTGAACATACCCAATACAGGCATGCAGATTGAAAATCTTCCCGCAAAAGCAGTGGTGGAGACAAATGCCGTATTTGAGCGGAATGCCATCCGTCCCATTCTGGCCGGACCTCTGCCTGAGAGTGTGAGAGAACTCATTATGCCGGCGGTGGATAATCATGAGACCATACTGGAAGCAGCCCTTACCTGTAATGAGGAACTGGTGGTCCGGGCTTTTATGAATGATCCCCAGGTTAAAGGCAGGAAGTGTAAAGAACAGGACATCAGACAGCTTGTAAGGGATATGCTGGATGGAACCAAAAAGTATCTTCCGAAGGGATGGAAGTAAGATATTTGTCCAAAAATATTGTTAAGCAGCATTTGAGAAGAATGGAAGATCGGGTTGTGCTGCTGACTGGTGGCGGAGGTATTGCAAGAGGCGTTGCAAGGGCTTTTGCAGATGAGGGTGCCAGCATGATACTTACTGGTATTTTTCCGGGAGGTATGGAGAAAAAATGAAAAACAGGTAAACCGTTTATGCCTGGATTTGTCATATTTCGGCCATATTTGAATTTTTTGTAACATCTCTTGCCCATGGGAACTATTTGTAGTAAGCTATACGTAATGACAAATGTTCCCATAAGGAGGAAATGCAGGTGGGACAGGCAATTACGGATTATGTAAGGTTCCTGGCAGATGCCAGGGATGCAGTGTACCGTCTTAACTGTGACCAGAATACGGCCGGCCAGCTGGCGGATGAAGAAGAGAGGAAAGAGCGGGAGCTTGAGGCTGCCAGGAAGGCTGTGGCTGACTCAGTGAACCAGACTATCAGGAAGCGTCTGGATGAGATTAACTCCAGCTATGACAAGGAGATTGGAAAAGGACAGGAACGTCTCAAGAAGGCCAGGGCAAAGCGGGAGAAGGCCAAGAGTCAGGGAATGAAGGAACGGATTGCAGAGGAGACCAGCGAACTGCGGGAACATAACCGGGATTTGAAGGTGCAGCTGAGGACGCTGTTCCAGAAGAACCGGGTACCTGCCTGGTGTGGGACTACATTTTATTATGCCCTGTATTACCCCAGAGGATTTAAGGAGACCATGATATTCCTGCTTACCCTGATAATCTTCTTTTTGGGGATTCCCTGCGGCATCTATTTCCTGATTCCACAGAGGGTTATCTGGTATCTGGCGGCTGTGTATTTTGCGGATATCCTTCTGTTCGGCGGGGTTTATGTGATGATTGGAAACAAGACCAGGCTCCGTCACCAGGACACTCTCAAGAGGGGACGGGATATCCGCAACGTCCTGAGGTCCAATCAGAAGAAGATAAAGGTTATTACCAAAACGATTCAAAGAGACGGCAACGAGGATATATATGACCTTGAAAAATATGACGATGAGATTGCTTGTGTGGAGCAGGAGCTGTCGGAAATCGCTTCCAGAAAAAAGGATGCTCTGAGCACCTTTGAGAATGTGACCAAAACCATCATTTCAGATGAAATCATAGCCAGCCACAAGGAAAATCTGGACAGGCTCAAGCAGGAACTTGACCAGGTTTCCGCGGATCTGCGCAGCCTGGAGAGCAGCATCAAGGAGCAGAATATACGTATTACAGATACCTACGGCCCGTACCTGGGCAGGGAGTTCCTGCAGCCGGAGAAACTGGCACAGCTTTCCAGATTCATACAGGACGGTTCAGCGTCTAATATTACGGAGGCCATTAAGTTGTATCGTGATGCCGGGCAGGATGAGAAATAATCAAAACATTTAAAAAATGAAATCCAGAGACGTTAACCCTTTTGAGGACTGTCTCTGGATTTTTCTATGCAGCAGAAATGTTTGTGCCTGAAGAAAATATAGTATTACTGCAATGCTATTCCCTACAGGAAAACACCTGCGTTCCATCAATAAATACAGAAAGGATATTTGTTTGGATATCAAAGGGATTTCCGTCTGTAACTACAATATCCGCATCCTTACCCGCTTCCAGGGAGCCTACCCGGTGAGCCACACCAATATGCTCAGCGGGATGAATGGTGATGGCCTTCAGCGCTTCAAACCCATCCATCCCAGCCTTGACCGCCAGACCTGCACAGAGAGCAAGATACTTCTGGGGGATAAAGGGAGCATCTGTAATAATGGAAACATGGCAGCCCCTGGCAGCCAATACGCCAGGCGTGTCCCAGGTTTTGTTTCTCAGCTCAAACTTGTTTGCATGGCCCAGCGTGGGTCCCACAGCCAGCATCACGTTTTCCGTTGCCAGCTCTTCTGCAACCAGGTGCCCTTCCGTGACATGTTCCAGTGTTATATTGATATCAAACTCCCTGGCAATACGCAGAGCGGTAAAAAAGTCATTTGCCTGGTGGGCGTGGGCCTTCAGCGGGATTTCTTTGCGGAGCACCGGCAGCATGGCCTGGAGTTTTATATCGAAGGGGGGACGGTCTGCAATATGATCTCCGGCACAAGCCAGTTTTGCCTCATATTCCCTGGCCCTGAAAAGAACCTCACGCAGGCGGGCAGCAGTGGTCATGCGGCTGGAGTTTCCTTTTTCCTTGTAATTGCGCTTTGGATTCTCACCAAAGGCACACTTCATGGCAGCTTCTTTTTTTAGACACATCTGCTCCACTCTGCACCCCACAGGTTTGATGGCAGCAAAGGTGCCACCCAGAACATTTGCACTGCCTGGGCCTACACAGAGGGTTGTTACACCTGCATTTCGCGCCTCCAGTAAGGTTTCATCCCTGGGTTCAATCGCATCAATGGCACGAAGCTGTGGAGAAATAATATCTCCCAGTTCATTATAGTCATGTCCTTCGTAGCCAATGCCATAGCCGGACAAACCAGTATGGGCATGGGCTTCTACAAAGCCTGGATAAATCTCAGATCCGGCCGCATCGTATACTTCTGCACCATCCCGGAACATGTCCGGCTCAATTTTCACGATTTTTTTGTTATCCACCAGAATATCAGCGATAAAAGGATTCCGGTCGACCGCATTATGAATAAGTCCGTTTTTAATCAGCAGCATAGCCATTCTTACCTGCCCTTTCTTATTAATTAATATTCAATTTATCCGGTGTGGTCCGGATGTTTTTTTATAGATACATTTTCAGCCACCGAAGGATTTCGCTGTGATAACGGTCACGGGCCAGAGGTGTTCCCTTGCTTGCAAGGCTGTGGTTTTCTCCGGGGAATACACATAATCTGGCCGGCACGCCATGAATCTTTAGCGCGGTGAAGAGCATCTGTCCCTGGGAAAGATGGCTGCTGCGGTCGTTCTCACCGTGAAGCAGCAAAGTGGGCGTTTTCATGGAAGCGATGCGGCTGAGAGGAGAACGTTTCCACAGTTCCCCGGTTTGCTTAAAAGCACAGGCTTTCATCTGTTTTTCGGCAAAGGCAATGCCATGATCACTGGTGGATACCATAGAAACACAGTTGGAAATGACCCCATCACAGATTGCGGCTCCGAAGCGGTTACATTTTCCCGTGGCAACCGCAGCCAGATAAGCTCCGTAGCCGGTGCCAATCACAGCCAGACGGCTGGGATCGATCTCAGGGCAGGCATCCAGAGCAGCATCCAGGAAACGGATAAGACCGTTGTAGTCATCGTCACCCCAGTGTCCGTCCAGCATGGAAAAATCTTTGCCATAGCCTGTGCTGCCGGGCAGGTTGGCAAACAGCACAACATAGCCGTTTTGGGCAAGCAGCTGCATACCAAAATGGTACACTTCACCAAATGCCTGCTGAGGACCATCATGAAGAAATATAACCGCCGGGCAGGTCTTTTCCTCTGTTTCTTCCCGAAGAGCCCAACCCTGAATACCATGGCAGGGAATTTGCACCATAGGGTAAAAGGGAAGCGTGTCATTACCGTGTAGGTGTGAAATCATTTGCTCTCCATCCTCCAGGACGTAGACCTCCTGACAGGAACCCTTACGCAAACCAGCAAAAGCAATCCGTCCTGCCTGAACGTCCAGCTGCTCAATACTGCCTGGGGCAAGGGTCAGGCATAGCGGTTCACCTGAGGCAGACAGTTTATAAATCTGGGAGGTACCCTCCTTTGTGGCGGAAAAATAGAGAGCATCACCATCCGCACATAGAATTTTCCCCTGTCGGCCGATATCGGAAACAATGTAATTGCCGACCGCAATCCCGGAAACATACAGGGGCTCAGCTTTGCCGGTGTCCAGGGAGACCTGCATCAGGGCGGGAGCAGCGTCCGGCTCACTCTCAATATTAAGACCATAGATAAACGCATAATTGCTGCCCAGGGCAAGATGTCTGATATCACCGCAGTTCCTGCAGAGTAACCGTTCCTCTCCATCCCAATAGCGGATCTCATCAGCGGTCCTTCCACGGCTCCCGGGGATATATCCGGCATAGGCCAGACCGTTTGAATCTGCTGACACAATACGGACATCCATATCCTCAGGAGAAATGCGTTTCAGCTCACCAATCCGGGAGCAAAGAAAGAGCTGGCGCCGGATCTTGGACTGGTAACCGTCGCCGTCCTCCCAAATGGGAAGTTCATCCAGAATGGTCCACGCTCCATCCTCCTGAGCCTTTTCCTCAGTAATTGGGCGGCGGGCTGAGATGAGAAGCTGTCCTGAAACCCATCCTTCAATTCTGGCTTCAAAGGGGATGTTCCAGACGGTTTCTTCCGAACCGTCCTTCAGGGACAAAAGCGCAAATTGTGTACTATCTGCGTTGGGACGCCCAACCGCCAGTACAGCCTCATCTACCCAGGCAAAGCTGGTAACGCCGGACACTCCAATGGGATAAGACACGGTATAATCACTGACATACAGATGGGTTTCATAATTATTTTCTGCTTCACATGGAGTGTGGACAAGGAACGCGCAGCGGCTTGCTCCGGGAGAGATTCGCAGATTCGATACGCTGTGCAGACTTAGTAGTTCAGGATGCTTCATTCCATACGTTCTCCTTTCAGGTATTTGTCCATCCAGTTTGTAATCTCTGCCAGGCGTTTCATGCGGCAGCGGGGCTTGCCGGCACGGGACAGTTCATGGTTTTCTCCATGGAACAGGCACATACGCACGGGTATGCCTGCCAGCATTGCTCCGGTATAAACCGGCATCATTTCACTCAGAGGGCAGCGGCGGTCTTCATCAGAATGAATGAAGAGCATAGGAGTTTTGATGTTCATAGCATATTTTCCAGGGGAATGCTCCCAGGCGTTTTTGGCATCATACAGTGGTGATGGGGGAAACTGCTCACTGGTGACCCAGAAGCCGCTGTCACAGGCAGCATAATGCACCATCCAGTCACCGATACTGCGCTGGCTGGCCGCTGCAGCAAACCGGTCTGTATGGCCTGCAATCCAATTGGTCAGGAAGCCTCCATAGGATCCGCCGGTGACACCGACCCGGGTCCGGTCAATTTGGGGATATATGTCCAAAACGTGGTCCGTAAATTGCATCAGGTCATCATAGTCCAGGGTTCCGTTGATGCCGGAGATCGTAGAATAGGCATCCCCATGACCGTCGCTTCCTCTGGGATTACAGAAGAATACAAAGTAACCCTCATTGGCCCAAAGCTGCATCTCATGGTAGAAAACCATACCATAGCAGGCCTTGGGGCCGCCATGGATGTCCAGAATAGCTGGGTAAGTACGGTTTACATCATAATTGGCAGGGGGAATCACCCAGCCGGTTATGGTTATATTGTCATGATTTTTAAAATAGCAGGGAACGGGCGGGCAAATCTTGTGACTGTCTGTATAGTCCCGGTTAAAATTTGTCAGTCTGGTTTCCTGACCCGTGACCAGATTAAGTGTATACAGCTCCTGCAGGCCCATGTCCCGCATTCCTACGAAAACAGCCTTATCACCCTTTATGTCAAAGCAGTCTATGGACCCTTCCCGGCGGCTGATTTGGCGGAAGCTGCCGTCGGATGTCACTTGAAACAGGTGACTGGATTCAAAATGTGCGGAGGTGAAGTATATGCTGTCTCCGGAACACAGACTGGTGGTGCCGGTTCCATAGCGGCAGTCGGAGCCGATGCCCAGCCCGCCTATATAATGGTCAGGATAGCAAAGTTCAGAAACTTCTTTGCTGGAAAGGTTAAGTGTATAGAAGGTGGGATTTTCATTGCTGTCATGGTTACCTTTTGTACCGACAAACAGCAGATTCTGGCCCATCATGGCGGCATAGTAAATGCGGTAGATATTGGGCTCCACAACAATGCTGCCAGTTTCGGCGGGAATGTCATACAGATAGACGCTTCCCCTGATTCCGCGGACATCTGTATATTCATGTCCATGGCAGACAATTTTTTGTTCCTTTATGCACAGAGTGTAGCCCATTGTTTCAAAGCGGGGAGGCGTAATCTGCCGGAGAGAGCCAGTGAACTGGTTAAACAAATACAGGCTGTTGCGGCTGCCGGAGGTGTATCCAACACCGTTGAAATGGGCAGGAAGTTCCTCCAGAACCACACAGATTTTTTCCGTCAGCAGTCCCTTGGCTTCTTCATTTACAAAGCTGGCAGCTTCCACAAGCCATAGAGCATCCGTTACGGGTTGAATGGCTTTGACCTGAATTGGTATGTTAAATGCCGGGCTGAGGCTGCCTTCAGGATTCATTTTAGTGAAGCGGGTTTCGGCGTCGGGCGTGGCATAGACAAGCGAGCCGTCCGGTGTCCAGCAGAAAATCTGTTTTTTATTGCCGGAAGTCACCTGAACGGTACGGCCGCGGCTTAAATCATATATCCAAAGATTAGAGTTATATCCATCCTGGGCCCCGTTGCACTGGTGAATCATGAATGCGGCGCGGGTTCCATCCAAAGAAAGAGACAGGTTAGAAAGGCTTTTAAAATGCAGAATATCGGTAAGCCTTACAGGAATGGAATGATTTTCAGTATTTTCGTTAGTCATGAAAAACCTCCTCTATTTGCGCATTAGAAAAAGGCGGTTTTGATACGTGGCATCAAAACCGACCTTTGGTATAGAGCTGTGTTATTTCCCAAAACAGCGGTTTGCCGGCCAATGCCGGAGCAAATTCTTAAGCCTTACCAGAAAAATAATATTAAGCGTTGCTGCGGGCTTTCTTATCAACCATTGCAGCCAGGTAACCAAAGACCATCCACCATTGGGGTCCGGCTTCTTCCAGAATACGGTCAATCACACGGTTGGAATTCTCCAGATCGCCGGTGATATAGTAATAGTTGGAGATGGCATACAGGCGGGTAAACTTATCCTTGCAGTCAGGCATATTACACTGAGCCTCGGTATCCTCGGGAGAAACCCAGCCCTTGAACATACGAAGCGTACTGAAGTAGGCTTCGCGGCTTGCTTCAAATTTCATATCCTTGGTGATAAACGCCAGAATATTCTCGGCCTCTTCCTTGCGTCCCAGACGCATGAGCGTAGACCAGTACCATCCGGTGGTAGTGATAATATCATCTCCGTGGGCCAGGCTGTAGCAGGTTTTGTAGGCGTCTGCCGCCTTTTCATATTCACCCAGCAGATAATGAGACAGCGCCAGCAGATACCAGGCTTCCCAGATTTCGTGAATGTCAACTGTGTTGGGAACCAGCCGGGTAGACATAATAAAGTCAGAGCAAGCTTCCTGGAATTCCCAGCAGGACAGGTGGCGGTGTGCGCGGTTGCGGTATCCCAGCCAGTTGAATGGATCCAGGCACAGGGCCTTGGAGTAGGACTCAACCGCTTCCCGCATCAGATTCTGCTCCACTAAGGCCAGACCGCGCTTAATCCAAAGCTCTGCATTTTCAGGCTCCTGCTCCAGCTGCTTGTTTAGTTCCAGGACCTTTTCAGACAGTTCAATGTTGGTTCGTACTGGATTTGCTACTTGATTCTCACTGCGTACCATATGATTCATCCTCCTAATAATAAACTGATAATTATTAAATATCATGACTATATTTTACATTGCGTTCTATGGAAGATGAACGGAAAATCTTTTGGTATCGTTTAATATTTTATAAAATACCTGAAAATAGATTCTGGTACTGTATCCGAAAAGATACAGTACCAGTCTCCATGTGTTATATTCGGTCGGGATTTGCTGAGGATTGGGCTCTGAATTGGGATGGGGTGATTCCTTCTGTTTTACGGAAGACCTGCGAAAAGTATTTCTCGTCGTCATATCCTATACAGTAGGCGATTTCGTAGACCTTCATGGTCGTGCCGCATAAAAGCTCCTTAGCCTTCTGGATTCTTACAGACTGTATATAGTTGACAAAGGTGGTTCCCAGAATCCTGGAAAACAAACTGCTCAAATAGGGGGACGAGAGCTCAATTTCATTCGCAACGCTGTCCAGAGACAGATTTTCGTTATAGTGAGCCTGTATATACTGAATCGCCTTATTTACATAAACACGGGAAACATCTCCGGACTCAAGTAGCGAGATAGCATCCAGCACAATGGATGTGAGTGTCTGGTGGATTTCCTGGGAGCTATCACTGCCAGAGCTATCCCGGTTCTCAAAATATGGAGCTGAGAAACAGCTTCCGCGTTCCAGCAGGAACCGGCAGACCTCCACATAAAGGATAATCGCACAATTCAGACGGCTTTCAGTATCGCCGTTTAATTCACACAGACAGTTCCAGAAACAGTCAAGCTCCCCTAGAACACTTTCTTTTGTACCCACTTTCAGGCACTCTAACAGGCGGTGTTCTTCGCGGGAAGGGTAGTGAAGCAGGGAGAAGTCAATGGTATTGCCGGCCAGTGACTTTTTTTTACTGTCAGGAGACGGGGCATCCGGGTAACTGCTGCGGATAAGCTCCAGGTGCTTGATGGATTTTTGGATTGCCATAATCACATCGTCAGGGCGGAATGGCTTTAATAAATATTCTACCGCTGCCAGGCTGACCGCCCTTCTGGCAAATTCAAAGTCGTCGTATCCGCTCATTATAATAAAGGCAGGAGAAATCAAATCCTCTGAACGGATCTTCTCTAAAACATCAAGGCCAGTCATTCCGGGCATCTGGATATCGATTAAAACAATATCCGGGCGCAGAGAGTTGATAAGATCATAGGCGGCGAAACCATCCGAGGCTTCTCCGACCACTGTGATTCCATAGGTATCCCAGTCAATGAAATTGACCATAATCTGCCGGGTTTCCTCTTCATCGTCAATAATCGCCAATCTAAGCATTGGAGGTGCTCCTTTCATCTATCTCTTTTACAGGAAGAATAATTTCGATGGATGTCCCATGTTCACTGTGGATGCGGAAAGTGAAATCGCTTCCATATACCAGTGTAAGGCGGTCATAAATGTTTTTAACCGCAAAACGGTTGCTTTTATTTGGTCTTTGACCCTGTTCCGCCGTAGCCGGGATTACCTCATTGGGCAAATACCGGAGAATTTCCGGAGGAATTCCACATCCATTATCCTGAATTACAAAGTGTAACAATTTTCCATCCTCTGACAGGGCAACAGACAGGGAAATGACCAGATTGAGGGAAGAATCCTTTGCCATGCCATGAACGATGGAGTTCTCAACCAGAGGCTGAAGAATCAGTTTTGGAATCTGGCGGTCAAGGACATCCTCATCAAAATCAATATGATAGTCAATTTTTTTACCCAGCCGGTATTTCTGCAGGGATAAATAGTAGCTGACCAGATCAAGTTCCTGCTTCACTGAAATAATACTCCTGCCGCGGCTCAGACTGATCCGGAATACCTGTGCCATGGAATAGGCAATATCGGCGATTTCTTTGTTTCCGCTTTTGAGAGCCTGCCACTGAATGGCATTGAGCATATTGTAGAGAAAGTGAGGATTGATTTGCGCCTGCATCAGGGAAAGCTCTGCATCCTTATTTTTTAAACGCAAATCGTATTCTGATATCCGAAGACGTTCATTATCCAAAACCATGTCATTAAAAGCTTTTCCCAGCAGGCCAATCTCATCCGTATATTTAAACTGAACTTTTACATTCTGCTGCCCCTCTGCAAACTGCTGGATGGATTTTGTCAGGCTTACCAGGGGTTTTGTGATCATTTTGGAAACCAATATAATTGATGGGAAAAGGCTGAGAATATACAGAAACAATCCGGCTAATATATAGCTGTATACCACATCAATCCCAAAGGCAAACGGAGTATGGCGGTAGAGGAAGAACGCCACAAAATCAGTGGAAGGAATTGCCTGGTAACTGACTCTGTACCTGCCGCTGCTTAACTCAGCGGTATAAAGGCCTGCATCGCTGCCAAAGGAGTTGTTGGATAACAGCCGTATATCATCCTCATTCAGATCGATATCGGAACGGTTATAGACCACCTGGTTGCTTGAGTTGACAATTGCCAGATTTTCAGACAGCTGTTTTGCGGTTTCGTCAAAGCCAAGCAGGGAACGGGAGTCAATGGTAACGGCTACGGCACCGATCATATGGACATCGTTGCTGTCCCGGACCGCTCTCCAAAGACACAGCTTGGGGGAAAAATCGTACTTCATAAAATCACTGTTATTGTTGTCAATATAGTCCCATACATAGGTGGCTTGTCCTGATGCCAGCTTCTGGAAGGCATCGTTGTTTTTTTGATTGATTGGCACCCGGGAGGTATCCTTTGTAGTATAATAGACAGCCTCGCCTTCGGCATTGTAGAACACAGTACTGAGAATGATGATTGTGGGGGTTTTGAACCTGGACTCGTCCAGGATGGTTGTAACAGGAAGACCGGAATTGCTGGTATCCATCATATTCTTGATATCAGGAGACAGAGCATAGTAGTCTGCCACACCGATCATATACTGCTGGCGGCTGTTAATCATAAGAATTGCAACCCTCAGCAATTTGGAGTGCTCCTCTGACAGCCGCCGTTCAGATGCGCGTCCAACAATGCCAAAAAGGAAAAGGGAGAGAAATAAAAATAGAATGATTACGATTAAATAAATAAAAACACTGATTTTTACGGTCAGACTTTGATTCATAAGCCGTTCCATGACGGACAGGCTTTTCTGTTTTATAAATCCCTTTTTCATATTGCCTTCATCCTGTTATCGTATGAGTTTATACAATCGTTTTAAAGCTGCTGGCACTCAGCGCTCAGTCATCTGAACTGCTTTTAGACATTATATATCATATCCATGCTTTTTTGAATAGGAAATAAAAATATTCAACCAAATCTTAAAATCGTAAGTTTAACTTGTTATTGTTATAAATTACAATTAGGTTGCATCAATGATACGAACATTAATGCAATATAGTTAACAGCTTAAAGGGGGTGAAAATTTGTGCTAAGATATATTTTTAAGCGTATTTTGATGATGATCCCGGTTCTTCTGGGTGTTTTGTTCCTGGTGTTCACCATGAACGAGATTTCTCCCGGTGATCCGGCGGCAATGATTGCCGGCGACGCGGCTTCCGTGGAAGTTGTGGAGCAGATTCGTGAAGACCTGGGACTGAACAAGCCGCTGCCGGTCCGGTTTTTTAATTATACTAAAAATCTCGTACTCCATGGCGATTTGGGCACATCCTATAAGACAAAACGTCCTGTTTTGGATGAAGTTATGGATCGGCTGCCTACAACCATACTTTTGTCATTAACCAGCGCGGCATTTGCGGTGCTCCTCTCCATTCCGATTGGAATTATCTCTGCCATCAAACAGAACACCTGGATTGATAATCTGCTGATGGTACTGGCTCTGATTGGTGTGGCAATGCCGGCATTCTGGCAGGGCTTGATGACCATAATACTGTTCTCCGTTAAGCTGGGATGGTTTCCAAGCTATGGATTTACAACACCGGCTCACTGGTTCATGCCGGTTCTGACCATCGGCACCGGCGCTATGGCGTCTTTGGTCAGGATTACCCGTTCCAGTATGCTGGAGGTTATCCGCCAGGACTACATACGGACTGCCCGGGCAAAAGGACAGACCGAACGGAAAGTCATTATTTCCCATGCATTAAGAAACTCTATGATCCCAATCATCACAGCGATTGCCATTCAGCTGGGCAGTATGCTGGGCGGAGCGATTGTGACAGAAACTGTTTTTGCGATACCGGGCATCGGAATGTTGATGATTCAGTCCATTAAAGCCCGTGATTACCCCACCATTCAGGGAGCTGTGGTTGTAATTGCTGTTATGTTCAGTCTCTTGAACCTGGTGGTAGACATTATATACACCTTTGTAGATCCCAGACTGAAATCCATTTACCAGACCAAAAGAAAGGTCAAACACTTTATTGCAAAAAGTGTGACCTGACAGGTTTCTGGTAAAAACACACGCAAAGGAAGGTCTGATTAATGATGAAAGCAAGGACCGGGGGGAAACCCCGTAAAATCACAAAAAAATACGGCACCTCTCAGTGGGGAGAAGCCTGGATTCGTCTGAAGCGGGATAAGAAGGCTATGATGGGATTGGTTATTATATGTATTCTGCTGTGCTGCGCGTTGGTACCCAGCATTCTGGCTCCCTATGGTCTGGATGAGCAGCGTCCCGCGGAAGCACTGCAGTGGCCCAATCTGCTGCATCTTATGGGGACAGATAACTTTGGACGGGACATTTTCAGCCGTATTATCTACGGTGCGAGAACATCCATTGTGGTTGGCTTTATAGCTGTTGGTTTCGCCTGCATCACGGGTACCCTGATAGGTGCCGCCGCAGGCTACTATGGCGGTAAAGCGGATAATGTGCTTATGCGCCTCATGGATGTTCTTATGGCAATCCCCAGCACCCTGCTGGCAATTTCTATTGCCGCGGCCCTGGGTTCAGGATTGGTCAATCTGATGATTGCGGCAGGAATCGGTACGATTCCTTCCTATGCCAGGACGGTACGCGCCTCGGTCCTTACCGTCAAGGATCAGGAATATATTGAAGCGGCGCGGGCCGGCGGAGCCAGTGATCTGCGGATCGTTCTGCGCCATATTCTCCCAAATTGTTTGGCACCCATCATCGTGCGCTCTACTTTAGGCGTTGCAAGCGCGATTCTGACCTGCGCGTCACTGAGCTACATCGGATTGGGTATTCAGCCGCCCACACCCGAATGGGGTAATATGCTGAACACCGGTAAAGCGTATCTGCTGAACGAATGGTACATGGCGCTGTTTCCCGGGCTGGCAATTATGATGGTTATTCTGGCGCTGAACCTGCTTGGCGACGGATTGCGGGATGCCCTGGATCCCAGAATGAAACGGTAAGCAGCTGTTAAGCAAGGAGTTGAAACAGATTATGAACGAGACATTATTAGAAATAAAGGATCTTGTGATCCACTATGAAACTGACAGCGGCGTCGTGGAAGCGGTTAACGGGATGAATCTGGTATTGAATAAGGGCCAGTCTCTGGGCCTGGTGGGCGAGACCGGCGCTGGGAAAACCACTACCGCCCTGGGAATCCTGCGGCTTCTGTCCGAGCCTCCTGCCCGGATCATCAGTGGTGAGATCCACTTTGAAGGCAGGGATGTCCTTGCCATGGATAAGGATGCCCTGCAAAAATACCGGGGCAAAAAGGTCTCCATGATCTTTCAGGACCCTATGACCTCCCTCAACCCGGTCATGACAATCGGCGAGCAGGTCATGGAATCCCTGGAAATTCATGAGCCCAACCTTTCCAGAGAAGAACTTGCGGCAAAGGCGCAGGAAACCCTGGAAATGGTCGGTATCCGGGAGGAGCGCTTCAACGACTACCCACATCAATTTTCCGGCGGTATGGCCCTGGGAATCCTGCGGCTTCTGTCCGAGCCTCCTGCCCGGATCATCAGTGGTGAGATCCACTTTGAAGGCAGGGATGTCCTTGCCATGGATAAGGATGCCCTGCAAAAATACCGGGGCAAAAAGGTCTCCATGATCTTTCAGGACCCTATGACCTCCCTCAACCCGGTCATGACAATCGGCGAGCAGGTCATGGAATCCCTGGAAATTCATGAGCCCAACCTTTCCAGAGAAGAACTTGCGGCAAAGGCGCAGGAAACCCTGGAAATGGTCGGTATCCGGGAGGAGCGCTTCAACGACTACCCACATCAATTTTCCGGCGGTATGAAACAGAGAGTGGTCATTGCTATTGCTCTGTGCTGTAACCCGGAGCTGCTCATTGCCGATGAACCCACCACTGCACTGGATGTAACAATTCAGGCCCAGGTGCTGGATATGATCCGCACCCTGAGAAATGAATTACAGACCTCGATGATACTGATTACCCACGATCTGGGCTTGGTGGTGGAGAACTGCGATATGGTGGCCATCATTTATGCCGGTGAAATCGTGGAGTATGGGGACCTGGCAGATATTTTTGAAAATGCCAGGCACCCTTACACCGTTGGCCTGTTTGGGTGTATTCCGAACATTGACAAGGATGTTCACAGGCTGAAACCCATTGAAGGGCTGATGCCCGATCCAATGAATCTGCCGGATGGATGCCCCTTCCATGACCGCTGTGAATACTGCATGGAGATCTGCAGGAAGGAAAAACCCGCAGATTTGGAGCTTTCTCCGGGCCATATTGTCAAGTGCCATCTTTGTGCCGCAGGGGAAAAGGAGGGATCGAAATGAGTGTGCTATTAGAAATCAGAAACCTGAAAAAATACTTTCATGTTCCTGACGGCTGGCTGCATGCCGTGGATGATGTGTCTTTTACTCTGGAGGCAGGCAAAACACTTGGAATCGTGGGAGAGTCCGGCTGCGGCAAATCCACATTGGGCCGTACCATTGTACGCCTTCTTGACTCCACAGAAGGAGAAATATGCTTTGACGGAAAGAGAATCACAAACGCCAGAGGAAAGGAACTGAAGAAACTGCATACAGACATGCAAATCATCTTTCAGGATCCCTTTTCCTCCCTGAATCCCCGTATGACCGTTAAGCAGATCATCGCGGAGCCGCTGCGCTGCTGTGAAAAATTATCTTCCAGAGAGATTGATAAGCGTGTAGATGAGTTGATGGAGCTAGTAGGCCTGGCCAGCCGGCTGGCAGGAAGCTATCCTCATGAGTTGGACGGCGGACGCCGTCAGCGTATCGGTATAGCACGGGCATTGGCTCTTAACCCCAGGTTCATTGTCTGTGACGAGCCTGTTTCCGCACTGGACGTTTCCATTCAGGCCCAGATCCTGAATCTGATGCAGGATCTGCAGGAGCGGCTGGGACTGACATATATTTTCATCACCCATGATCTATCGGTTGTCAAGCATATTTCAGATGAAATTATGGTGATGTATCTGGGGCAGGTAGTGGAAAAATGCGGCTCCGATGATTTATTTAAGGATCCGCGCCATCCCTATACCAAAGCCCTGCTCTCCGCAATTCCCATTCCCAGCTTAGGTGTTAAACGGGAGAGGATTTTTCTGAAAGGAGAGCTGACATCTCCTGTCAACCCCAGGCCCGGCTGCCGGTTTGCTCCGCGCTGTCCTTATGCGGACGAAGAATGTTTCAAAAGCAACCCCTTATTGACGGATGACGGCCGCGGGCATTTCGCCGCCTGCCATCATATTTAATCCAGACAACATAGTGAGAGAAATAAACACAATCTAAGGAGGATCAATATATGAAAAGGAAATTAGCACTGGTTATGGCAATGCTCATGGTGCTGGGCACATTACCCGCCTGCAGCAGCAATAGCGGCGGTTCCCCGTCTGAGAAGGGGGAAAATGCTGTGTCCGGCGGGTCTGCCGGAACAGAGGTTGGCGCTGTCATCGAGACAGGCGACAAGATCAATTCCACCTACACAAACAATACTCCCGATGCTAATCTGTCTGTAACTGCCGTGGAAGATACGCTCACCATTGCTCTGGCCAGTGAGCCTCCGTCCCTGGACATTTTTCAGCTGTCCGACAGTGCTGCTACTCTGGTTTCAAAGGTTCATTGCGAAGGCCTGCTGAGGCGTAATGACGCGACCATGGAATATGAAGGTGTCCTGGCAAAATCCTGGGAGAACGTGGATGACACCACGATCCGGTTCCATCTGAGAGATGACGTTTACTTCCACAACGGCGAAAAAATGACTGCCGAGGACGTTTTGTACATGTACCAGCGCGGTAATGAGCTGCCGCTGCAAAGCTCCTTCTACAATATGTACGATCTGGAGAAGTGTAAGATTATCGACGACTATACTCTGGACATCGTCACATTTGAGCCCTTCCCTCCCATGGAAGATTTTATGAGCGATCCCGCTGACTGCGTTCTGAGCAAGAAGGCAATTGAAAGTTCGACTCCTGAGGCCCTTGTCCGGGATTTGAACGGCGCAGGTACCGGCCCATACAAGTTTGTTGAATGGATTGCCGGTGACCGCATTGTGTTTGAGCGCAACGAGAATTACTGGGGCGAAAAGCCTGAGTTCAAGAACCTGGTATTCCGTATCATTACCGACTCCACTGCCAGAACCCTGGCTTTTGAGGCAGGTGATGTGGATATCTGCATGCAGCCGCTGACCACTTCTGTGGACTCCCTGCGCCGGAATCCCAACTGCGATATCTGGACCTGCGATACCTTTACCACTGCCAACATTGTGTTCAACTGCACGGTGGCGCCTCTGGACAACAAGAAGGTTCGTCAGGCCCTGGCCTATGCCCTTGACCTGGATACTATAGTTGACACAGTTTTCTCCGGAACCGGCAGAAAGCATGACAGCTTCTTCACTCCCCAGAATGAAGGCTACCATCCTGCTAATCCTGAAACGGATAAAGCCCTGTTGGAGTATAATCCGGAGAAGGCCAAAGAGCTGCTGGCTGAGGCAGGTTATCCTGATGGTTTTACCATCAAGCTATGGACCAACGAAAACCAGAACCGTATTGACCTTGCAGAAATTCTCCAGAATAACTGGGGCGCTATCGGTGTCAAGGTTGATGTTTCCATTATGGAGTTCGCGACACTGATGGCCGAATACAGTAAGGGAATCCATGAGGTTGTCATCTGTGCCTTTGCTCCCACCGGCAAGGACGGCCAGTTCTACTACCCCTATATGCACTCCACCGGTCCCTTCAGAAGAAACTATGCAGGCATCAGAAATCCTGAAATCGACAAGCTGATGGAAAATGCCCAGAGCAGCCTGGATAAAGAGGAGCGTGCAGCAGACTACGCTAAAGTTATCGACATTTTGCGTGAAGAAGTCTATATGATACCTCTGCACAACTCTGAGAATATTTTTGGTGTTCGTTCCACACTGACCAACTTTGAACCAAACCCAGTAAGTTTACCGCGTCTGGCAATTGTCAAATCTAAGTAGCAGTCTAAATAGCAATTTAAATAGCGCTTTGTACAGATTTTGACATTTACTATAGAAGCAAATATAATTTTAAGGAGAGATAACAATGGAAATCATAAGACATGATATGTGTAAACACTTTGCGCGGGTAACGGAATATAACGGTGTTCTGTACTTTACAGGCCACATCGCTGCGGGAAAACAGCCCACCATGACCGAGCAGATGGTCGCCCTGACCCACCGCCTGGATGAGCTGCTGGAACAGTTTGGATCCGATAAGAACCATATCCTATATGCAAAGATTAACATTCACGACTGGTCCATGTTTGACGAATTCAATGCTGTATGGGATGCATGGTTTGATCCTGGCTGCATGCCTGCCAGAACCACGGCTCAGTCTGTTTTGACCGACGGATATCTGGTTGAAATTACGTTGACTGCAGCAAAAATCAGCAACAATTAACAGTTTGTGCATGGGATATAACCTGAATAAGCTGAATGAAAAAATCCGGAGTCAGTTCCCAAAAAGGAAATGTCTCCGGATTTTCTTTTTACTTCTGTTGTTCTGCTCTATATCCGCACTAAATGATACCTGACCTGATTCGCCGTTAGCAGCTGTGCCTCCCGCTGATGGCAGGTAAACACAATAATCTGATTATCATACGCCTTCACAAGCCATTTTAACGCTGTCTTCAGACGTTCATCGTCGTACAGCACAAAGCTGTCATCAAAAATCAGGGGCATGGTATCCCTTCGGCCGTTCTGGACCAGCTTGGCGGCGGCCAGGCGCAGGGCCAGATAAATCTGATCCATGGTGCCGCTGCTTACCTGCTCTATGGGAACCAGCTTGGACGGCGTGTTCATGAATACATCCAGGTTTTCGTCAATGCTCATGCTGGTGTAAATTCCTCCGGTAATACCGGATATAAGATCAGAGGCCTCCCTGTTCAGGTATAATCCGAAGGAGTCGCGGATGGAGGTGGACAGGGTGGTCATGGTGTCCTGGGCCAGGTCGATGGCGTCCAGTTCCTCCTGAATGCGTTCATTCTCCGTCAGCACATGTTTCAGGGCTTCGGCCCTGGTCTTGCAGTCAGCCAGATGTTCCAGCTTCTGTTCCAGCTCCCACTGGATACGCTGCTGCTGTTCTATCTCCTCGGAAAACTGGTCTTCGCTGGACTGGAGCTTTCCAATCTCCTGGGATAACTGCACCAGGGTCTGCTCGGACTGCTCCACAGCCTTGCTGAGCCGGAGGAATTCCGCCATCCTTCCCTCCAAGGCATTCATAGCATCCTGGGAGATACTGGAATCGCCCAGATGACGGGCGAATATTTCCTGGAGAAGGCGGGTGCTGGTGTCCAGTTCCTTTCTAAAACGGCGGTTCTTGCCCAGATTAAGGATTGCGGTTATACAGGCAGCCAGGGCAATCACGCCTGATATCCCCGCCGCAGCTGTAAGGGGAAACGGAAGAAGCACAAGGGAGCGGACCAGCTCCGGCGCGGCCAGGCACAGCCCGGCGGCTCCCGCGAAGACCAGGGTGATGAGGAACATGAACACAGCGCAGACAGTCCTGGATTTCTTATTGCAGGCAGCCAGGGTGTTCTGGTACTCGCCGTAAAGCTTCCTGGTGTCCTCCATGTATTTTTGTACGGATTCCTGATCTGTAAACTGGCTGTTTAAAAGAATCTGACGTCCTTTTGCCGACTTTTCAAGCAGCCCTTCCTTTTCCTTCTGGCAGCTGTCCAGCTGTTTTTTGATTTCACTCTTCTTGTTGCGGTACTCAATTAACTGGTTGGCATACTGAGGTGCGGATATTTCCTGTTCCGTCTTGCGTATATCACCTAAAAGGGCTGTATAACTGCGCGCGGCCTCAGGAACCATCTGATTCTCCAGCTCCCGCCTCTGGCTTTTTAAGTATGCGGTGGCTTTAGTTATATTCAGGGCAATGCTGCCGGAGGTATTGAGGTTGGCGATATAATTGCGCAGCTCAGCTACCATGCCCCCGTCCGTGGCGCACTTTAACTGGCCGATGCTGATGGTGTTGTCGTAGGCTGTTTCTGACAGGCCGCAGCGAAGCTGGTCTAAGAGGGCTTTGGTGGGCTCCATCTCCCTGCCCTGAGTTTCATTGACAATGGTCAGCTCCTTGTTCTGCTTCTGAAACCTTCTCTGGATACGGTATATCTGGCCTTCGCTCTCCAGCCGCATCCATCCCTCGTAGGTGCCGCTGCCCTTCCATGGTTCGTATTTGCTGTAAACGTCATTCCTGGCTGCCCGGCCCCTCTGTTTCTCTATACCAAAGAGCATTCCTCTGATAAAAGTATGAAGGGTGGATTTGCCGGCCTCATTTTTGCCGTACACTACATTCAGCCCCTCCTTAAAGGAGATATCCAAATCGTGGAATTTACCGAATCCCTCAATGTGCAGACTTAATATCTTCATGGGTTCAGCTCCTTTCATCGGTGGTATGCAAAAGGGCATTTACCCCGTAATACAGGGCTTTCTTCTCCACCGGACTCATATCTTCTTTTTGAAGGGCCTGGATATAGAATCCAATCATATCGCTGGAGTGCTCGGCAAACAGTGCTGAAAAATCATACTGAGGCTCGGAATCATCAATGATTTCCGCAATTCTGTATCTGTCTGAGAGCTGTTCCAGGTCAAATTCAATGTCAGGATCCCTCATTCCCCTGATTCGGAACCGGTAAATATGCTGGGCACCCCGGTTTTCAATTTCATTTGATATCCGGTCGCACAGTTCCCCGTTGGTGGTGTCCTTGGACACATTCACGGCAAGCGGTATGTACTGGAGGCTGGCGGCGGGAATGAACTGGAGGTTTATCAGTTTTCTGGTGACAGGATGAATCTCTCCTGCATAGAAGCCATGAGAACCGGTCTCGGTCAGATCCAGGGGTTCAGGTGAACCGCAGTAAGCAATCTTTCCGTCCGCCAGGACATGATGCTTGTGGATATGTCCCAGGGCAATGTAGGAAAATGGGGACAGCTCCAGGCTGTTGAAATTGATTGGCAGGTGGGCGGCGTCACCGCCATGGGCCATGAGGATTTGAATACGGCTGTTTAGGGGAACCTGTATATCCTCCAGCAGGGGCGACTTGATTTCAGCCGTATGATAGCTGAATCCATGGACCTCCGTGTTAATATCCTCAAAATAGACAGAGGTCAGGTCTTCATCCATTATGAAGGTCACGTTGGGACTCCAGGTAAAGCTTAACAGGGCAGAGTTCTCCCTGATGCGGTCATGGTTGCCTGCTATCAGGATGACCTTTACAGACGGAATGGTGGAGAAGAGATAATTGACCTCCTTAAGGTCTTTCATCAGCGGCTGCCTGTGAAACAGGTCTCCGCTGATGAATAAGCAGTCCACATCCATCTCTTTTGTCTTTTCTATGATTATCCGGAAGGTATCTTTGATGGCCTGGGCGCGTTCCTTGCCCCAGGGCTTGTTTGCATCGGGACACATACCCCAGTGGATATCCCCGGTGTGGATGAATTTCATGTCTGCCTCCTGTCAAATGTTGAGTTCCCGAACGCTGCGCTGCTGCGTCCGGGCAGCAAATATATGCCCGCTGGCGCTGGGCAGGCAGAGACGGGTTCCCCGAACTCCGCGCTGCTGCGTCCAGGTAGCGAATCTCTGCCCGCTTCTACGGGGCGGGCAGAGATTCTTTATAATTCGCAGTTGTTTACTGTTCTTGGGAAGGGGATTACGTCGCGGATGTTGGACATTCCGGTCAGATACATGACGCAGCGCTCGAAGCCAAGACCGAAACCTGCGTGACGCGTGGATCCGTACTTCCTCAAGTCCAGATAGAAGTCATAGTCCTCCTTCTTAAGGTCCAGTTCGTCCATTCTGGCTACCAGTCTGCCGTAGTCGTCCTCCCTCTGGCTGCCGCCGATGATTTCACCGATACCGGGAACCAGGCAGTCCACGGCTGCAACGGTTTTATTGTCAGGATTCATCTTCATATAGAAGGCTTTGATCTCCTTCGGATAATCGGTTACGAATACAGGCTTCTTAAATACCTGCTCTGTCAGATAGCGCTCATGCTCTGTCTGCAGATCGCATCCCCAGGATACCTTGTAGTCAAATTCATCGTTGTGTTCTTCCAGTATCTTCACGGCCTCGGTGTAGGTAACGCGGCCAAACTCGGAATTTAACACATTGTGGAGGCGGTCCAAAAGCCCCTTGTCCACAAACTGGTTGAAGAAGTTCATCTCCTCAGGTGCATGTTCCAGGACAAAACGGATGATATATTTAAGCATGCCCTCCGCCAGACACATATCATCATCCAGATCCGCAAAGGCCATCTCTGGTTCAATCATCCAGAACTCCGCAGCATGGCGGGTGGTATTGGAATTCTCGGCGCGGAAGGTGGGGCCGAAGGTATATACGTTGCGGAAAGCCATGGCATAGGTCTCGGCATTCAGCTGTCCGCTTACGGTCAGGTTGGTGGCCTTGCCGAAGAAGTCCTGGCTGAAATCCACCTTGCCCTCCTCCGTCTTTGGGATATTGTTTAAGTCCATGGTGGTTACCTGGAACATTTCTCCGGCTCCCTCACAGTCACTGCCTGTAATCAGGGGCGTGTGGACATAGACAAAATCCCTCTCCTGGAAATACTGGTGAATGGCGTATGCAACCAGGGAGCGTACACGGAATACAGCCTGGAAGGTATTGGTTCTGGCACGCAGATGGGAGATGGTCCGCAGGTATTCAAGGGAGTGGCGCTTTTTCTGAAGTGGATAATCCGGTGAGGAGGTGCCCTCCACAGTTACCTCTGAGGCCTGAATTTCAAAGGGCTGCTTGGCCTGGGGGGTGCTAACCAGGGTTCCCTTTACAAGGATGGCTGTGCCTACGCTTAATTTAGATACTTCTGCAAAGTTGGGAAGGGTGTCGTGATATACAATCTGCAATGTTTCAAAAAAGCTACCATCGCTGACAACGATGAAGCCGAATGCTTTGGAATCACGGAGACTGCGGACCCAGCCCCCCACATTTATCTCCTTGTCCAGATATTCCTCCGGATGTTTGTAAAGTTCTCTTACGGTAATCAGATCCATGACTGATATTCTCCTTTTCTCTTATCTATATATTCAGTATCCCCAATTCCCCTGGAAATGGACGGTAACTACATATACGTGATTATATGATATTTCACGCCATGTTTCAAGGCTTAACTTTCCCCCGGAGCCGGGTGCGGAGCCTGTATTTTCAATACGATTACATAATGCAGACATGTTTGATCGGGGAAAATACCCGCAGGGTGCGTTACTTAACTGAAGCGGATTATGCCGTGCGCGGATTATGCAGTACGCGGATTATGTCGTATGCAGATTATACAGTCTGCAAATTATGCCGTATGCAGATTATGCCGTATGCAGATTATGCCGTATGCAGATTATGCCGTACGCAGATTATACAGTATGCAAATTATACAGTATGCAAATTATGCCGCATGCGTATTATGCATTATGTGCATTATGCGTATTATGTCAGATGTCCGCGGAACTGCGCGTTCCAGAAATTGGAATGCCCGGGTACGATTATCTGATATTATGTTTATAGCTGTTTTTGACAAAAACGTCCGTGATTATACCGCCTGCCAGGGGGACTTATTTAGTGGTAAATTTTGGAAAGGGGTACTAGATATAGATAAATCACCATCAAATGGTTAAAAACGGAAAAAATGTCGGAAAAATGCACAAAAACGATGAAATAAATTTAAAAATTTATGTACTATTTACGAAGTTTGTGGTATAATTAAAATTACAAAAATTTTAACAGCAAGAGGTGATAACGTGATTAAAAAAGAAATGATAGCTATGCTATTAGCAGGCGGACAGGGAAGCCGCCTTGGCGTGCTAACACAAAAAGTAGCCAAGCCGGCCGTATCTTTTGGGGGGAAGTACCGAATCATTGATTTTCCGCTGAGCAACTGTATCAATTCCGGAGTTGACACAGTCGGAGTATTGACACAGTATCAGCCATTACGTTTAAATTCTCATATTGGAATTGGAGTACCGTGGGATTTAGACCGGAACGTTGGTGGTGTAACCGTTTTGCCTCCATATGAGCGCAGTAAAGGCAGTGATTGGTATACAGGAACTGCCAATGCCATTTATCAGAACCTGGAGTATATGGAATCATATAACCCGGAATATGTTCTGATTTTATCCGGCGACCACATTTATAAGATGGATTATGAGGTAATGCTGGATTACCACAAAGCCAATAATGCAGATATCACCATTGCTGCCATGCCAGTACCCATTGAGGAGGCCAGCCGTTTCGGCATCCTGATTACGGACGAGTCTAACCGTATCACAGAATTTGAGGAGAAACCTCCTGTTCCCAGAAGCAACTTAGCTTCGATGGGTATCTACATATTCAGCTGGCCTGTATTAAAGGAAGCACTGATTAAGATGAAGGAAGAGCCGGGGTGCGACTTCGGCAAACACATCATTCCATACTGCCACGCCAGAGGCGACAGGATATTCGCATATGAATATAATGGCTACTGGAAGGATGTAGGTACGCTGGGTTCCTACTGGGAGGCCAACATGGAGCTCATTGATATCATTCCTGAGTTTAACCTGTATGAGGAATACTGGAAGATTTACACCAAAAATGATGTGATTCCGCCCCAGTTTATTTCCAATGAGGCAAGTATCGAGCGAAGTATTATCGGTGAGGGAACTGTGATTTACGGCGAGGTAAAGAACTCCGTTATTGGAGCAGGCGTTACCGTTGCCAAGGGAGCCGTGGTGAAGGATTCCATTATAATGCAGGGAACCGTCATCGGAGCGGGAACCGTTGTGAACAAGGCCATCATTGCTGAAAATGTAAGGATTGGCTCTGGCGTGGAACTGGGAATAGGAGAGTATGCGCCCAGTACATATGACCCCAAGGTATATCAGTTCGATCTGGTGACCATTGGTGAGAATTCTGTAATTCCTGACGGGGTTAAGGTAGGCAAGAACACTGCCATAGCAGGCGAGACAACCGTGAGCGATTATCCTGACGGATTACTGGCTGGCGGAAATTACATTATAAAGGCAGGTGGCGTAAAATGAGAGCAATCGGTATCGTATTAGCAGGTGGTAACAGCAAGAGGATGCGGGAACTTTCTAATAAGAGGGCAGTGGCTGCCATGCCGGTTGCAGGAAGCTACCGCAGCATTGACTTTGCACTCAGCAACATGACAAACTCCCACATCCAGAACGTGGCAGTATTTACACAGTATAATTCCAGGTCCCTAAACCTGCACTTAAGTTCCTCCAAGTGGTGGGATTTCGGACGTAAGCAGGGCGGACTCTTTGTATTCACCCCGTCTATCACACCGGAGAACGGCGACTGGTACAGGGGAACAGCGGACGCATTATACCAGAACCTTACGTTCTTAAAGAACAGCCATGAGCCGTATGTGGTCATAGCGGCAGGCGACGGCGTTTACAAGCTGGATTATAATAAGGTGCTGGAGTATCACATTGAGAAAAAGGCAGACATTACCGTTGTCTGCAAGGACATGGAAGATGGCACGGATGTGACCCGGTTCGGCTGTGTGAAGCTGAATGATGACGGCCGTATCACGGACTTCGAGGAGAAGCCCATGGCATCTGACGCCACCACCATTTCCTGCGGAATCTATGTCATCCGCAGAAGGCAGCTCATAGAGCTGCTGGAGCGCTGCGCGGCAGAAGACAGATACGACCTGGTCAACGATATTCTGGTGCGCTATAAGAATCTTAAAAGAATTTATGCTTATAAGCTGGACGGCTACTGGAGCAATATCGCTTCTGTGGACTCCTATTATAAGACAAATATGGATTTCCTCAAACCTGAGGTGAGGGATTACTTCTTCAAACAGTATCCTGATGTATACACTAAGATTGACGATCTTCCTCCTGCCAAGTACAACCCTGGCGCTCTGGTCAGAAACAGCCTGATTTCCAGCGGATGTATCCTGAATGGCACAGTTGAAAACTCCATTCTCTTTAAAAAGGCATACGTGGGCAACAATTGTGTAATAAAGAATTCCATTATTTTAAATGATGTCTATATTGGTGACAATACAGTGATTGAGAACTGTATCGTAGAGAGCAGGGATACCATCCGTGCCAACACCACACACATCGGCACACCGGAGAACATCAAAATCGTTGTGGAGAAAAACGAAAGGTATACATTATAATACGCACATAGCCCCGCGCAGCGCACGGGGAGCGCAGAGCGGGGGACCGGCGGGATAAGACGGAAGGGGTAGAAAACATGCAGGTTACAGACGTGAGAGTGAGACGGGTTGAAAAGGAAGGCAAGATGAAAGCAATTGTTTCCATCACACTGGACAACGAATTCGTCATTCATGACATCAAGGTAATTGAGGGGGAGAAGGGTTTATTCATAGCCATGCCAAGCCGCAAGGCAGCGGACGGAGAGTACCGCGATATTGCCCATCCTATAAACTCCAACACAAGGGATATGATTCAGACCATTATTCTGAATAAGTATGAGACAACCTTGCTGGAGAATGAGGCGGCAGAGGAAGGAATGGCATAAGATACAGAAGGATGAGCAGGAGCTGTTTTCGGTTGATGCATTATGAACCGGGACGGCTCTTGTTTTTTGCATATGCCTGTGCTATAGTTGAGTTATATTTTCAGATGTCGGACAGACATTCTTTAGCGCCTTCAGGCGCTGTGACGGCCGTTTCGGCCATAGATTCAAATTGTGATACTGCAATAGCATGTTTAGAAGGAGCCGGGAGATGCCATAGAGCGTTGGTGCAGCTTTCCGGGCAGGCCAGAATTTCGGATACAGCTATTGCTGACAGAGACATAATTTATTATAATAAAGGAAGAGTGCGTATGGATAAAAAACGGCTTCAATGGCATTCTGGTTTTTTTGCAGTATTGCAGATTGAACTGGAGGAAGAACGGCGGTTTCTGCGGTTTTATGCGGAGTATAACCTTACAAGGAAGCCCTTGCAGATTGATGTTCTGGTGGTCAGAAAGGAAACCGGACGGGTGATACAAAAGAACATTGGCCGCATATTCCGTCAGTATAATGTGGTGGAATATAAGGGGATAAAAGATTACATCAGTATAAATGATTTTTATAAATCCATAGGATATGCGTGTTTACTTCAGTCCAATACAGAGAGGGTCCAGGAGATTTTGCCGTCCCAGGTGACGGTCACATTGGCAGGGGAACATTATCCGCGGAGCCTGCATGTGTTTTTGGAAAAGGCTTATGGAGTGCATATGGAGGAGGAAGCCCCGGGGATATATTACATTAAGGGACTTTTGTTTCCGCTGCAGATACTCGTCATAAGGGAACTGTCAAAGGAGGACAATATCTGGCTGAGCCGTTTGAGAAGCGGATTGAAGCCGGATGAAGACATTGAAGTACTGATGAAGGAGTATAAGGGGAAGGAACAGAATCCCCTGTACGAGACAGCCATGGATTTAATATTGCGGGCAAACTGGGAAACGTGTCAGGAGGTGGAGAAGATGTGTGATGCGCTGCGGGAACTTTTTGCAGATGAGCTGGAGGAGCGGGAGACCATAGGGCTTGAAAAGGGCTTGGAACAGGGGAAGATGGCGAAATTAATAACCCAGGTCATGCGTAAGCGGGAAAAAGGACAGTCGGCCTCCAGGATTGCTGAGGATTTAATGGAACCCGCGGACGTGGTGCAGAGGCTGTATGATTTAATCGGGCTGCATCCGGATTCTGACGCGGAGCATATATTGGCATATATGGAGTCCTGGGATAAGGTGTAAGAGTGCGGATAAGAACACAAAAACGTTTGGGGTCCCCTTAAATAAGGGGATTCCAAACGTTTTGATATTACAGGTTTTCCATCTGGTTCAGAATACTTCTTGCCACGCTTATGCCATTTGCAGAGGCCTGCTGCAGACCTCTGGTGACGGAGGCGCCGTCTCCGATTGCCCGCAGTCCCCTGATACTGGTTTCAAAGTCAGCGTTTACCACCACCTTATTGGAGTAGAATTTGACCTCAACACCGTAGAGCAGAGTTTCGTCGCTGGCAATGCCGGGAGTTACCTTGTCCAGTGCCAGAAGCATTTCCTTGATATCCGTCATGATGCGGTGGGGGAATACCAGGGACAGGTCACCCGGCACGGCATCCTTCAGAGTGGGAATCAGGTTGTTGCGGCAGAGGCGCTCCTCCGTGGTCCGGCGTCCTCTCTGGAAGTCACCGAAGGTCTGAACCATGATTCTTCCTCCGCAGAGCATGTTGGACAGCTGGGCAATGTGCTTGCCGTATTCAATGGGTTCGTTGAAGGGTTTGGTAAAGTTCTTGCTTACCAGAAGGGCAAAGTTGGTGTTGTTTGTCTTATACTCCTGGGATTTGTACGCATGGCCGTTTACCACTGCAAGGCCGTTTTCGTAATATTCTGTGGCCACCTCCCCGGAAGGATTGGTACAGAAGGTGCGGACCTTGTCGTCGAAGGTGGGGGTATAGTATACCAGCTTGGCTTCATACAGGTTTTCGTTTAAGAACTTCATAACCTCATCCCGGACTTCCACACGTACGCCTATGTCCACAGTGCCTACCTGGGTCTGGATTCCGTGGTTTCCGCAGATGTGTGAAAACCAGTCAGAACCCTCCCGTCCGATGGCGGAAACCACCTCAGGTGCATAGTAGGTTTCGTCCTTGTCTGTGATGATGCCCTTTACGGTATCGCCTTCAATGATAATGTCCCTGACCATGGTGTTGAATTCCATGGTAATGCCCTGGGCCAGAAGGTGCTCCTGAAGCCGGGTATAAATCTTATACCCCTCCTCGGTTCCCAGATGGCGGATGGGACATTCAATCAGCTTTAAGTTAGCGCCAATGGCCTTGCGGCGGATTTCCTCTATTTCCTTCTGCTTATCCATGCCGTATACATTGGTATCAGCGCCGAATTTTAAGTAAATATTATCAGATTCCTTTAAGAGTTCAACCGTTTTATCATATCCCAGGATTTCAGGAAGATTGCCTCCCACATCAGGGGACAGGGACAGCTTGCCGTCGGAAAATGCGCCTGCGCCTGCGAAGCCCGTGGTGATGGAACAGGGTTTGCAGCCCACACATACCTTGGTGGTGCGTTTTGGGCAGACTCTCTTTTCAATGGGGCGCCCTTTTTCCACCATGAGGATTTTCATGCCGGGTTTCTTCTGGATTAATTCATACGCGCAGAAGATGCCGGAGGGACCTGCGCCAATAATGATTACGTCGTAATTTGTGGTTGGATTCATAGGGAAACTCCTTTCTTTCACTGCCTGATTTGCCTGGTTTCATGGCACAAAAAAACCAGTATACAAAATAGAAGCATGTAGTCAACTATTCCGGTAGCTGGTAGAAACGTTCATCCAATCATGAACTTATACAGGCATCACAACGGTTATAGTTTAGCATAGTATGTGGTGTTATGCAAGGGCGGAAAGCCGTAAAGTGCTTATGGAAAAGGCTTCGGTAAAGGTTCCGGTAAAGGCCTGAAGAAAGGCCTGAAGAAAGTCCTGGAGAGAGGCCCGGTGAAAGACCTGCAAACCTTAAGAAAAACCAATCAGACCTTTAGAAAAAATTTCATAAATAGTCAGAGAATAGTCACGGTATATTAAGGCAAATTCAAAGATTATTGTAATCTCTTATGATATGATACATATATGAGATAAGATGATTCCAACATATATGATTCAGAAGAGAAAGCAGGTGAAAGGATGAAGGTGCGTACAGGTATCAAGTGGGTGGCAGCTATAATGCTTATGGTGGTGCTGTGCTTCAGCGTGACAGTGGCTGTGAAGGGATACGGAATGTACCGGGAGGCCGTGGACAGTATAAGCCTTGAAGATAAAGTGGCGTCCATACGTGCCAAGGAAAACTATACCACCTTTGACCAGCTTCCTGAGATTTATGTGGATGCGGTGCTGTCCGTGGAGGACCACCGGTTCTATAACCATCCGGGAATCGACGTGATAGCCATTGGAAGGGCTGTATTCAATGATATAAAGGCAGGGGCCTTTGTGGAAGGCGGAAGCACGGTGACACAGCAGCTGGCCAAGAATATGTATTTCAGCCAGGAAAAGGAGCTGGTCCGTAAGGTGGCTGAGGTCCTGGTGGCATTTGATTTAGAGAGGAATTACAGCAAGAATGAGATTCTGGAGCTGTATGTGAATACCATTTATTATGGGAACGGATATTACTGTGTGAAGGATGCCAGTGTGGGCTACTTCGGCAAGGAACCCGGGGATATGACGGATTATGAGAGCACATTGCTGGCCGGGATTCCCAACGCCCCATCCTGCTATGCTCCCACTGTGAGCCAGGAACTGGCAGCCAGACGCCAGCAGCAGGTTCTGGACCGTCTGGTGAAATGCGGGTATTTTACAGAGGAACGGGCTCTGGAAACCATGGCGGTTGGAAGCAGCCGGTGATGACGGGAATATGACTAACAGATAGAGGCTGGCAGATGGAGGAAAGAACCCTCCATCTGCTTTACTTTTTAGGCGTAATCTGATAGAATGATGGAACGGAAAAAAGCGTTAGATACCCCATGTGGTTTGTATCTAACGCTTTAAGGCGTGTAGTAAATATTAGGAAGATATTGGAAAATGCGGACAAATCATAAAACTGGAAGGCAAAGTGGCGGAAAAATGAGCGGAATATGGGAGAAAATAAAAGAGCGGCTGGGATTTGGCAAGAGGGCAGAAGGCGATAAGGAGGATGACAGGGTAATGTATATCATTGCGGGGTTAGGCAATCCCACCAGAGAGTATGAAAAGACGAGACATAATGTGGGTTTTGAGGTCATAGATGTGCTGGCTGACCGTCTGGGCACCACCGTGGAGGAGAAAAAGTTCAAGGGATGTTACGGAAGAGGCATCATCGGCGGACAGAAGGTGCTGCTTTTAAAGCCCCAGACCTTTATGAACCTGAGCGGCGAGAGCGTAAGGGCTGCGGCTGATTTCTATAAAGTGGACCCGGAACATATTATTATTGTATATGATGATATCAGCCTGGATGTGGGACAGCTGCGAATCCGGAAAAAGGGCAGCGCAGGAGGCCATAACGGGATTAAAAATATCATTTCCCATCTGGGGACCCAGGAGTTCCCGCGCATTAAGGTGGGAGTGGGCGACAAACCTAAGAAAATGGATCTGGCTGACTATGTACTGAGCCGGTTTTCCAAAGAGGACAGAGCTGTTATGGAGGACGCGTTCAGGGAAGCTGCCGGGGCAGTGGAGACGATGATTACTCAGGGCGCTGATGCGGCAATGAATCAGTTTAACGGCCATAAGGGCTGATAAGGGGTGTAGGGATAAAATGGAAAATCCATTATTAGAATTACAGGAGTATGACAATCTGGTTCAGGCACTGAAATCCGGAAAGGGACCTCTGCAGGTAACGGGGACCCTGGATTCGCAGAAAGTACATCTCATGTACGAGCTGGGAGAGGCAAGTGCATTTGCCTGGAAACTGGTGGTCACGTATGATGACACCAGGGCCAAGGAAATCTACGATGATTTACGCAGCTTTACCAGCCGGGTGTGGCTGTATCCTGCCAAGGACCTGCTGTTTTACAGTGCGGACATTCATGGAAACCTGATGGCCAGACAGCGGATTGCTGTGCTGCGCCGCCTCATGGAGGACAGGGAGGGCGTGGTGGTCACCACTATGGACGGCCTTATGGACCATCTGCTGCCGCTCAAATATCTGAGGGAGCAGTCCATCACGGTGGAGAGCGGACAGGTGATTGATTTGGATGCCTGGAAGGAACGCCTGATTGCCATGGGCTATGAGAGGGTGGCCCAGGTAGACGGCATGGGCCAGTTCTCCATCAGAGGCGGAATCGTGGACATTTTCCCGCTGACTGAGGAAGTGCCGGTGCGCATTGAGCTGTGGGATGATGAGGTGGATTCCATCCGTACCTTTGATCTGGAAAGCCAGCGTTCAGTGGAGCAGCTGGAGAACATCACTATTTATCCGGCTGCGGAGGTGGTACTCTCAGGAGATCAGCTGGCTGCCGGAATCAGAAGGCTGGAAAAGGAAGAAAAGACATATGAGAAGGCATTAAGGGAGCAGCATAAGCCGGAGGAAGCCCACCGAATCCACACCATCATCGGGGAGCTGCGAAGCGGACTGGATGAGGGGTGGAGGATTGGCGGACTGGATGCCTATATCCGGTATTTCTGCCCGGATACGGTTTCATTCCTGGAATATTTTCCCCAGGGTGAGAGCGTGATCTATCTGGATGAACCTGCCAGGCTAAAGGAAAAGGGCGAGACTGTGGAGCTGGAATTCAGGGAAAGCATGGTGCACAGGCTGGAAAAGGGGTATCTGCTGCCGGGCCAGACCGAGCTTCTCTATCCAGCGGCCGAGATCCTGGCCAGGATGCAGAAACCATATGCTGTTATGCTTACAGGGCTGGACCAGAAGCTTCCAGGCATGAAGGTAAATCAGAAATTCAGCATAGATGTTAAAAATGTGAACTCATACCAGAACAGCTTCGAGATTCTCATTAAGGACCTGACCAGGTGGAAGAAGGAAGGATACAGGGTTATTCTTTTATCTGCTTCCAGGACCAGGGCCAGCAGGCTTGCCAGCGACCTGAGGGAATATGACCTGAGGGCCTATTGCCCGGATGGGCGGGAAGGAGAAAGCGGAAATGCAGGAGGAGAGGGCTCCGGCAGCGCGGATACCGGAAATCCGGGCGCTGTAAATACCTCTGTCCGCAAGGTCCGGCCGGGAGAGATACTGGTCACCTACGGCAATCTCCACAGGGGATTTGAATATCCTCTTTTGAAGTTTGTATTTATCACAGAAGGCGATATGTTCGGCGTGGAGAAAAAAAGAAAGCGCCGTAAAAAGACAAACTACCAGGGCAAGGCCATACAGAGTTTCACAGAGCTGTCGGTGGGGGATTATGTGGTCCATGAGGAGCACGGCCTGGGTATATATAAGGGTATCGAGAAGGTTGAGCGGGATAAGGTCATCAAGGACTATATCAAGATTGAGTATGGGGACGGAGGCAATCTGTATCTGCCGGCCACACGTCTGGAAAGCATCCAGAAATACGCTGGAGCAGAGGCCAAGAAACCTAAGCTCAACAAGCTGGGAGGGACCGAGTGGAATAAAACCAAGACCAGGGTCCGTGGGGCTGTCCAGGAGATTGCCAAGGATTTGGTGAAGCTTTATGCGGCGCGCCAGGAAAAGGCCGGATTCCAGTATGGAACGGATACGGTGTGGCAGAGAGAGTTTGAGGAACTGTTCCCCTATGATGAGACGGATGACCAGATGGATGCCATTGACGCGGTGAAGAAGGATATGGAGAGCAGGAGAATCATGGACCGTCTGATTTGCGGTGATGTGGGGTACGGTAAGACGGAGGTGGCCCTGAGGGCTGCATTTAAGGCTGTCCAGGACAGCAAGCAGGTGGTGTACCTGGTGCCAACCACGATTCTGGCCCAGCAGCATTATAATACATTTGTGCAGCGGATGAAGGATTTTCCGGTGCGGGTGGATATGCTGAGCCGGTTCTGTACGCCGGCCAGACAGAAAAGGACCCTGGAGGACCTGCGCAAGGGAATGGTGGACATTGTAATCGGCACCCACCGGGTCCTGTCCAAGGATATGCAGTTTAAGGACCTGGGCCTGCTGATTATTGACGAGGAGCAGCGGTTTGGCGTTGCCCACAAGGAAAAGATCAAGCACCTGAAGGAAAATGTGGATGTGCTCACTCTGACAGCCACGCCTATTCCCAGGACTCTTCATATGAGCCTGGCAGGCATACGCGATATGAGTGTGCTGGAGGAGCCGCCGGTGGACAGGACTCCCATTCAGACCTATGTGATGGAATACAATGAGGAGATGGTGCGTGAGGCAATCAACCGCGAGCTGGCAAGAAACGGTCAGGTGTATTATGTATACAATCGTGTGACGGATATTGATGAGGTGGCTGGCCGTGTTCAGGCCCTTGTGCCGGATGCTGTGGTCACATTTGCCCATGGCCAGATGCGGGAGCATGAGCTGGAGCGGATTATGGCGGATTTTATCAACGGGGAAATTGACGTGCTGGTGTCCACCACCATCATTGAGACCGGCCTGGATATACCCAATGCCAATACCATGATTATCCATGATGCGGACCGCATGGGGCTGTCCCAGCTGTATCAGCTGAGAGGCAGGGTAGGGCGTTCCAACAGGACCTCCTATGCCTTTCTCATGTATAAGAGGGATAAGCTTTTGAGGGAGGAGGCTGAGAAGCGCCTCCAGGCCATCCGGGAATTTACGGAATTGGGATCCGGCATCAAGATTGCCATGCGGGACCTGGAAATCCGGGGCGCGGGCAATGTGCTGGGGGCGGAACAGCACGGCCACATGGAAGCCGTGGGGTATGATCTGTACTGCAAAATGCTGAATCAGGCCGTGCTGGCCCTTAAGGGAGAGACGTTGGAGGAGGATTCCTACGATACCGTTGTGGAGTGTGATATTGACGCATATATTCCGGGACGTTATATCAAGAATGAATACCAGAAGCTGGATATCTATAAACGTATTTCCGCCATTGAGACAGAAGAAGAGTATATGGATATGCAGGATGAGCTGATGGACCGCTTTGGGGATATACCGCGCAGTGTGGAGAACCTTCTTAAGATAGCGTCCATCAGGGCTCTGGCACACCAGGCCTATGTGACGGAGGTGGTGATTAACCGCCAGGAGGTAAGGCTTACCATGTATCAGAAAGCCAAACTACAGGTGGAGAAGATTCCGGACATGGTGAGGTCCTATAAGGGTGATTTGAAACTGGTGCCCGGGGATGTGCCTTCCTTCCACTATATTGACAGAAGGAATAAGAACCAGGACAGCCTTGAGATGATGGGGAAGGCAGAGGAGATTCTGAAAAGTATGTGCGGAATACGCATATAAAATACTATGACAACACCCTGATACAGGAAGGCCGCGAGAACAGGAAAATTCCCCTGTTTCTCGCGGCCTTATTTGTGTCCGGACCTTATTCGGCCCGTTCCTCTTCTTTGATTTCCCAGTGAATCAGGAAGGTAAGGGCGGCCCTTAATGCAATGATTCCGGCCACGATTCCGATTTCCTTCCACTCACGGACCACCACCGTGCGCAGGATTTCGCTTCCCATCTTAAATTCCAGTCCCATGGCCAGGCCCTTTGCCAGATAAATCTTGGTGTCCGGGGACCGGCGGAGAAATTTAAGGAAGCTTGTGAGACCTGAGTATATGATGATACCCACGCCGATAAATTCAAAAATAATGATTGCGGTGTTTGCTACCAGAGACAGCAGCCATTCCAAATGTTCCATGGTTTGTTCCCTTTCTTTTACTTGTTCACCGGCACCTGAATGGATTTTACCTTTACACCGTCCACCTTTCCCAGGTCTCCGGCAAAGGAACTGATTTGGTTCTGGGTTCCGTGCAGGACCACGCTGATGACGGATACCCCGTAATCCCGGCAGGGAACACCCAGGCGGGCGATAATCAGACCGGACTGAAGGTGGAATTTTTCATTTACCGTTGCCACGGAATCAGGATTGCTGATGATGCAGCTGATGACAGCCAGACGGTCTTCCATAAAGTATGTCCTCCCTTATTGTTTTCTACCCGGCAGGCTTTTACAGCAGCTGGTTTCATGCTTTTTCCCGGGCCGGGGTTATCTGTGGTTATGATATCACGGGCATTGACCTTTCGTAAAGCCCAAACAAGGCGCAGGACAAGATAATTTTTTAACCCTTGCTTTTTCCTTCCGCCTGGAATATGATGGTAATAACTAAATAGAACCTTTCTCTGATGCGAAGCAACCCTGAGATAAAGAGAGAGCGGAACTGTCCTGGCTGTGCAGGAGCTGTTTTGCGTGGTTTGCCATTGTGTGCCGTATGCAGGCACAGTTGGCATGAACCGCGCATATGTGCCTGTTGGTGAAGCCTCGGTATGCTGATGATATCCTCTCTCTGAATTTCGGAGAGAGGTTTTTTGTGTTTTAAAGACAAGAGGGGGAGGATAGAACATGTTAAAAATAGCGGTTTACGGAAAAGGCGGAATCGGAAAGTCCACCATTTCATCCAATTTATCAGTAGCGCTTTCAGAGCGGGGATATAAGGTGATGCAGATAGGGTGCGATCCCAAGGCGGACTCTACCATACAGCTTCACCAGGGACATACAGTGACCTCTATCCTGGATATTATCAGGGCCAGGGGAGATAAGGCGGGACTTGATGAGCTGGTGACAGAGGGAAGCGGGGGTGTGCTCTGTGCTGAGGCGGGAGGTCCTACCCCGGGCATGGGATGTGCCGGCCGCGGGATTATCACTGCTTTTGAGGCGCTGGAGGAGAGGAATGCCTTTGAGGTCTATAAGCCGGACGTGGTCATCTACGACGTGTTGGGCGACGTGGTCTGCGGAGGCTTTGCCATGCCTATCCGGGAAGGGTATGCGGACAAGGTATTTATCGTGACGTCTGGGGAAAATATGGCAATCTATGCGGCTGCCAATATAGCCGCGGCGGTAAAGTCCTTTGAAGCCAGGGGTTATGCCAGCCTGGGAGGCATCCTCCTCAACCGCCGCGGCGTGAAGCGGGAACAGGAGAAGGTGGAGGAGCTGGCAGAGGACATGGAAACGGAAATCATAGCCTCCCTGGATTACAGCCCTCTGGTGGGAGAGGCAGAGGAGCTTGGAAAGACGGTTATGGAAGCTTATCCTGACAGCGATATGGCCGGGCAGTACAGGAAAATGGCGGACGCTGTTTTAGCGGCCTGCGGGGAGGAAGAGGTGAAGAAGGCCTATGCTTAAGAGACTGCATGACACTGCGGCGGGGCAGGATACGGCCCTTGCCCTGTCCCAGGTGGACAGCCTGGCACCTTTTACATACGGATTGGAATACAGCGCCCCGGCCAGGGGAGGATGGACCATTGTCCATATCGGAATGCTGCTGCCTGAGAGCCATCAGGTATTCGTATGCGCCCAGAGCTGCCTGAGGGGCGTGGTACTGTCGGCTGCGGAGCTTGGCGACAGCAGCCGTTTTTCTACCATATCCGTGGATGAGGATTCGGTGCTGGAGGGAAACTGCGAGGAGATCATCATTGAGGGAGTGACTCATATTCTGGAGGGACTGCCTGCGCTGCCAAAGGCCCTGCTGCTGTTTACAAGCTGTATCCATCATTTTCTGGGAACGGATATGAAAATCGTGTTCGGGGAGTTAAACACACGTTTTCCCCAGGTGGGATTCGTGCAGTGCTGGATGAACCCCATTATGAGAAAGACTAAAATGCCGCCGGACCCTTTTATGAGAAAACAGCTGTATTCCCTTTTAAAACCTGCCGATATGTGCAGGCGGCAGGTTAATATTATCGGCAATAACCTGGCTCTGCGGAAAAGCTCGGAACTTTATACTATATTGGAAAAAAATGGATTTTCTATCAAGGATATATGTACCTGCCATGATTTCCGGGAATATGAGACTATGGCCTCATCCCGTCTCAATCTGGTGACAAATCCTCTGGGGAGGCCTGCGGCGAAAGAGCTTTGCGGGCGCCTGGGACAGGAATGGGTCTATCTGCCGGTGAGCTATGACTGGGAACAGATAAGGGAACACTGGAAATGCCTGTCGGATTTGCTGGAACTGGATTTTGACTCCATATGGAAAGAAGGAGAGATGGATCAGCTATGGCAGAAGGCAGAGACGGCCATGGAAACGCTTGCGGGAGAGCTTGCGGGGTGGTCTGTGGCCATTGACTACACGGCATCTTCCAGGCCCTTTGGCATGGCGAAGCTGCTTGTCAAATGCGGTTTCCGGGTGGAACGTATTTATGCGGATACCATATCGCCGGAAGAAGAGGATACCTTTGCCTGGCTTAAGAAGCAATGTCCCCGGATGCTGCTCTGTCCCACGGTATACCACAAGATGGCGGTTCTGCCCAGGACATGGTGCCGGGAGGCGGGAGGAAAGGTGCTGGCAATCGGGCAAAAGGCAGCCTACTTTACAGGGACTTCTCATTTTGTAAATATGGTGGAGGACGGAGGGCTGTACGGGTACGGCGGTATTCTGGAGCTGGCCGCCATGATGGAAGAAGCTGCCGGGGAAGAAAAGGATACGGAAAAACTGATACAGGTAAAGGGATGGGGGTGCTGCTGTTGAAACGGACAAACCGGATACTGCCGGTATACGCGGCGGATATATCAGGAATCTGCTCAGCCTTATACGAGCTGGGCGGGATGACTGTGATGCATGATGCCTCAGGCTGCAATTCCACCTACACCACCCACGATGAGCCCAGGTGGTACTCCATGGACAGTATGGTGTATATTTCGGCCCTGTCGGAGCTGGAAGCAGTCATGGGAGACGATGAAAAGCTGGTGCGTGATATTGTGGACGCAGCGCTGAATCTTTGTCCGGCGTTTATATGTATGGGAGGAACCCCTATTCCCATGATGATGGGAACTGATTTTAAGGGAATTGCCAGAATGATTGAAAATAAGACCGGAATCCCCACGTTCGGTATTGCCACCAATGGAATGCATTCCTATGTCCGTGGGGCAGGGGAGGCTCTGAGGTGGATTGTGAAACGGTTCTGCCCGCCCGGGATTAAGGCGGACAGGCCGGCAGCCCTGAAAGTTAATATACTGGGAGTCACTCCGCTGGATTTTTCCCTTACGGGAAACACAGGCAGATTAAAGGATTTTCTCAGAAGCCATGGAATGGAAACCGTGGGATGCTGGGCCATGGAAAGCGGCCTGGATGAACTGCGGCTGGCGGGTCTGGCCGACGTAAATCTGGTGGTATCGGCAGTGGGACTTCCCGCGGCCGCAGAGTTAAAAAAGATGTACGGAACGCCCTGGGTGGTGGGAACACCTGTGGGCAGGAGAACATCCGGGCGTCTGGCAGAATGCATCCGGCAGGCGGCGCGGACCGGTGAAAACCAAAGCCTGTTTGATGGTGCCGGGTATGTGCCCTCATGGGATGCAGACGCGTGCATCCGGCCTGATTTGGGGCTTGCCGGTCTGCCTGAGGATTTATCCGGCAAAAAGGTTCTTATCATTGGGGAACAGGTCATAGCAGGTTCCCTGCGGTGCTGTCTGCGGGAGGAGTGGGGCGCGGACCAGGTAACCGTGCTTTGCCCCACAGAGGGGGAGAAGGCCCTTGCCCTGGAGGGAGACATCATTGACTGGGATGAGGATGAAGTTATCCGCGCAATAGCGGAAAGTACGGTTGTGGTGGCCGATCCCCTGTACCGTCAGGTGTGTCCTGCCCACAGGAATATTGTGTTTGTGGATTTTCCCCATGAGGCATGTTCCGGCAGAATGTATCACAGTATTATGAGGCCCTTTGTGTGCACCCCGGATGATTCGGTTTAAGGGTAAACAGGTATAAATACAGGTGATACACAAAGGGTAAAAATAAAGGGTTGTAAGGAGAGGAAGAGTATTATGAAAAAGTTAACAGCAATCATTTTAAGCGTGTGCCTTGGGGCTGCCGGACTAACAGGCTGCCAGGCCGGGGCATCAGAAACACCGGCTGCGTCAAGCCGGGCCGCAGACACCAGCCGGCAGCAGGCGGAAAAGGGACCGAAAGAGGAAACCAAAAGCCGGGAAGACTCCGCCGGGGAACCAGACGCATCCCAATCCGGCGGCACTGTTATTATAACAGACCATGCGGGCAGCCAGGTGGAGATACCCAGGGAAGTGAACCGTGTGGTGGTAACGGATATCCTTCCCCTTCCCTCCATCATCACAGTGTTCCTGGGATCTGGGGAGAAAATCGTGGGTATGGCGCCGGCCAGCATGAGCGCTGCCAGGACAGGACTTCTGGGAGAGCTGTTTCCCGACATCCTGAATGCCAGCACGGATTTTATGAACGGCAGTGATATCAACATGGAAGAGCTTATGAAACTGGAGCCGGATGTGGTATTTTACAATGCAGGCAGCAAGGAAATCGGGGAGGCGCTGCGCTCTGCCGGGTTTGCGGCAGTTGCAGTATCTGTAAATAAATGGGATTACGACAGTATAGAGACTTACGACCAGTGGATTAGCCTGCTGAGCCAGATTTTCCCGGAAAAGGGTGATACGGCGGAGCAGGTGTCCCGGTACAGCCAGAACATATATGAGGATATTCAGAATAAGGTGTCCGGTTTAAAGGATGAGGAGAAGAAGGATATCCTGTTCCTGTTTAATTACAGTGATACCACCATGGTGACCTCGGGTAAGAAATTTTTCGGACAGTTCTGGTGCGACGCAGTGGGAGGCCGCAATGTGGCGGAAGGTGTGGCGGCTGAGAATTCCAATGCGGTTATCAACATGGAACAGGTCTATGAATGGAATCCGGATATTATTTTTATTACTAACTTTACCCCGGTCCAGCCTGAGGACCTCTATGAAAATGCGGTTGGACAGGACGACTGGAGTCCGGTAAAGGCGGTACAGGACAAGAATGTATATAAACTTCCTCTCGGCACCTACAGAAGTTATACGCCCAGCACGGATACGCCCATGACGCTTTTGTGGATGGCAAAACAGGTATATCCGGACCTGTTTTCGGATGTGGACATGACCCAGGAGGTAAAGGATTATTATAAGGAACTATACGGTGTGGATTTAAGCGGAGAGCAGGTACAGAGGATGTACCATCCTGGCCGGGAGGCAGCGGCCGGATATAAGAAATAGGCGTTAATGCACAAAGCCGGAATGATATGAGGGTGGAATAAACGTATGAATGGAAGTAAACGAAGCTGGAACCGGTACTGGACCCTGGGTTCCCTGGCAGTAATTTTTGCAGCCGCGGCCGCGGCCATGGCAATCGGCCGGTTTACCATTGCTCCCAAGGAGCTGGCGGCTGTGCTGATACCTGGTTCCTTCCCGGATGTCCAGGTGTCGGGACAGGTGAGGACGGTCATATCCAATATCCGTTTTCCAAGGGTGGTGCTGGCCCTTTTGTCCGGGGCAGGACTGGCGGCGGCCGGGGCGGCATTTCAGGGATTATTTGCAAATCCCCTGGCTACCCCGGATACACTGGGAGCTGCCAATGGCGCTTCCTTTGGGGCTGTCCTTGGTATTCTGTTAGGTCTTCCGGCCTTCGGCATACAGACCCTTGCCATGATTACAGGAGTTGCGGCCGTGCTCATGGCCTGGAGCGTGGCCCAGGTGAGAGGCACCATTCCTCCGCTGATGGTTATACTGGCAGGCATGGTGGTCAGCTCCCTGTTTTCCGCCCTGGTATCTCTGGTGAAGTATGCGGCGGATCCCCAGGACGTACTTCCGTCCATTACATACTGGCTTATGGGAAGCATGGCATCCACCACCAGGACTACTCTTATTATGGGGGCGCCTTTTATCCTTGCAGGAAGCCTGCTTTTGTTCCTTTTGAGATGGAAGCTTAATACCATGTCGCTTCCTGAGGACGAGGCAAAGTCTCTGGGCATTCCGGTAAAGAGAATCCGCAGCCTGGTGATTCTGGGGGCAGCCATGGTGACCGCGGCTGTTGTCTCCATGTGCGGACAGATTGGCTGGATAGGACTTCTCATTCCCCACATGGTGCGCATGATATTCGGAAATGACAACCGATCAGTGGTTCCCGCCAGCATGGCATCGGGAGCCCTGTTTATGCTTATGATTGATACCGCGGCCAGGTCGGTCATGGCCACGGAAATACCTGTATCCATATTGACATCTCTTATAGGAGCGCCCTGTTTCATACTGCTCCTCAGAAAGACAGGAGGTATCCGTTTATGATATTTGAGGTAAGGGACGGAGGATTCGGCTATTCCTCCCATGAATGTATATTAAAAAATGTAAACTTCTCCCTGGATGAACCCCAGGTGCTGTCTGTCCTGGGAGCCAACGGCGCAGGAAAGACCACTTTGCTCAAATGTATGCTGGGACTTCTGGAGTGGAACACAGGAGGCACCTTTGCGGACGGCGTCAACATAAAAGACATCCCATATAACCAGCTGTGGCAGAAGATAGGGTACGTACCCCAGGCAAAGGCGTCGGCCTTTGCCTACAGCACGCAGGAGATGGTGATTTTAGGAAGAAATGCCCATCTGGGCACCTTCAGACAGCCTAAAAAGAGGGACTGGGAAATAGCAGAGGCCTGTATGGAAGAGATTGGAATAGGATATCTTAAGGGTAAGCTTTGCAGCCACATCAGCGGCGGAGAACTGCAGATGGTGCTCATTGCCAGGGCGCTGGCTGCAAATCCGTCCATTCTGGTGTTGGATGAGCCGGAATCCAATCTGGACTTCAGGAACCAGCTTATTGTGCTGGAGGCCATTGAACGCCTGTGCAGGGAAAAGCATATATCCGCTGTTGTGAACACCCATTATCCGGAACACGCTTTATCCATATCCCAGAAAGCCCTGCTGCTCACCGCCCATGGGACCACCCTGTTCGGACCAACGGACGAGATACTGAGCGAGGAACATCTCAATGAGGCGTTTGGGGTGGAGGTCAGGCTGTATCCGTTAACCTTAAGGAACAGGACGTATACCTGTGTCCTGCCTTTGGGACTGAAAGAAAGAATGGAAAGAGGTGCATGATGGAGCGGGTGATTACGCTGGTGGATAAACTGGCCAAGTCTCATATGCTCTCCAGGGAGGAATTTAGTTTCCTGCTGGATAACATAGGGGAGGAGGACACATATCTGTACGGAAAGGCCAGGGAGGCAGCCCTTGCTAATTACGGGAACAAGATATATGTCCGTGGGCTTATGGAGTTTACCAATTATTGTAAAAACGACTGCTACTATTGCGGTATCAGGAGAAGCAACCAAAAGGCTTCCCGATACAGGCTGTCACCGGAGCAGATTATGGAGTGCTGCAGCATTGGCTATGGGCTGGGATTTCGGACCTTTGTGCTTCAGGGCGGCGAGGATCCGTGGTTTACGGATGAGAAGATTGCGTATCTGGTGGAGCGCATAAAAAAGCAGTACCCGGACTGTGCGGTTACGCTGTCTGTGGGTGAAAAAGGGTACGATACCTATAAGCGCTGGTTTGATGCGGGTGCAGACCGTTATCTGCTTCGCCATGAAACAGCCAACCCATGCCATTATGCCAGTCTCCATCCGCCTCAGATGTCTTCTGAGTACAGGAAGGAATGTCTGCATAACCTGAAGGCCATTGGCTACCAGACAGGATGCGGAATCATGGCAGGCTCACCGTATCAGACCACGGCCCATATAGCGGAGGACCTGGAATTTATGCACGGCCTTCAGCCGGAGATGGTGGGAATCGGCCCCTTTATCCCCCATCATGATACCCCCTTTAAGGACAGGCCTGCCGGCATCCTGCGCCAGACCCTTCTGCTGCTGGCCATTGTGCGGCTCATGCTGCCGGATGTGCTTCTGCCTGCCACCACGGCTCTGGGCACCATAGAGCCGGATGGAAGGGAACAGGGCGTGATGGCAGGGGCCAATGTGGTAATGCCGAATCTGTCGCCTATGGAAGTGAGAAAAAAATACATGCTTTACGACAATAAAATCAGCACAGGCGTGGAGGCGGCAGCCAATATTAAAGAATTAAAACGAAGGATGGCGTCCATAGGGTACGAAGTGGTCACTGACCGGGGCGACCACAAAAAAAATAAAAGAAGTTCCTGCCCTTAAAGCCTCATAATTACTTTGAAGGTTACTTTAAGTATAAATTCCTCTGTTTGACAGATACTACATTTACGGGCAACAAAGAAGATAAATGACAGAAAGTAAAATGGAGGAATTTTGTTTATGAAAGCTACAGGAATAGTCAGAAGAATTGATGATCTGGGCCGTGTGGTCATTCCAAAGGAAATTCGGAGGACCCTGAGGCTCAGGGAAGGTACGCCGTTAGAGATATTCACAGACAGGGAAGGAGAAATCATCCTTAAAAAATACTCGCCTATGATGGAGCTCACCTCATTTGCCGTGCAGTATGCAGAGGCCATGGCACAGTCCACCGGCCTTTTCGTATGCATCACGGACAGGGACCAGGTCATAGCTGTGGCAGGAGGGGCCAAAAAGGACCTGCTCCAGAGAAATATCAGCCGTCAGCTGGAACAGGCCATCAATGAGCGCAGCACTGTCATCGCTGCCAGGGAAGACAAGGCATTTATCCAGTTAGTGGACGAGGAGCTGGAGGGAATCAGCGCCCAGGTGGTGGCGCCTATTATCTGCGAAGGCGACGCCATTGGCGCCGTGGCTCTCATGAGCCGTGAGCCAAGGGCCAAGTTCGGGGACGCCGAGATGAAGCTGGCATCCACGGCTGCCGGGTTTCTGGGACGGCAGATGGAAGGCTAACCGTTATATATGGAATTTTCAGAGGTATCCCGGCACAGGGAAGCGTTATCGCAGACCTGTGCCGGGATGTTTCTGTTTTCAGGCTTTTTTCCTGGTTACATTTGTGTTATACTGGCATTGTTAAAAAGTGATATGTAATTTGGGAAGGGTAAATAGGTATACATAAGAACGGTATGGGAATCAATGGTAACCGGGGGCGCCAAAGGAAGGCGATACTGATTTTGGCAGTCCTTGTGCTGGCGGTCCAGGCGCCTTTGCCGGGCCGGGCATCACCTGTCACGAGGGCTGAACAGGAGAGGCGCAGGGCAGAGGAGGAGAAGTCCAGGGCAGAGTCTGAGGCGCAGCAGCTGGAAGAGAAGCTGGGGCAGTCCAGACAGAAGGAACAGGCCCTGGAGGAAGAATTGGTAAGGCTGCTGGCCCTTAAGGATATACTGGAATCCGATATGGAAGAGCTGAAGACGCAGATTCAGGAGGCAGACAGGGATTACCGCCAGGCCGAGGAAAAACGGCAGAGACAGTATGACATCCTTAAAAAGAGGATTCAGTTCCTGTATGAGGAGGGGGATATCACATATCTGGATATCCTTTTAAAGGCAAAGAACATAGGGGATGTAGTCAGCCAGACCGAATATTTCAGGCAGCTTTATGAATACGACCAGGAAATTATACAGAGATATGAGAAGCTAAAGCAGGAAGCTGCCGGAAAAAAGGAGCTGCTGGAGGAGAAACAATCCCAGCTTGAGGTCATGGAAGAGGAAAATGAGTCCCAGCAAAAGGAACTGGAAGGATTCATTGCGGCGAGGCAAAAGGAGAGCAGCGGTTTTGCCCTTGAACTGGAGGCGGCCCAGGCCCGTGCAGCCCAGGCTGCCGGGGAAGTGATAAGGAAAACAGAAGAAATACGTATCCTCAGGGCAAGGCAGGAGGAAGAGCGTATCAGGCAGGAGAAAGAGCGCATCAGGCAGGAGCAGGAAAGCGCAGGACAGGAATCAGGGGCCGCAGGACGGGAGCCAGGGGCCACAGGACGGGAGCAAGGAGGCGCAGGACGGGAGCCAGGAGGTGCAGGACGGGAGCCAGGAGGTGCAGGACAGGAATCAGGAAGCGCAGGCACGGCACAAGACAGTGCAGGTACAGCCGGCGGCCGGTCAGTGAAAAGCATAGGCGGCACTGAATTCGGCAGAAATGTGGCAGACTATGCCCTGCAGTTTGTAGGCAATCCCTATGTATACGGAGGTACAAGCCTTACCGGCGGAACAGACTGTTCCGGTTATACCCAGTCGGTATACCGGCATTTCGGCGTCAGCATTCCCAGGACGTCAGGGGAACAGGCGGGATTTGGCAGGGAGATACCGTATGAGGATATGGAGCCGGGTGATCTGGTCTGCTATTCCGGCCATGTGGCCATGTATATCGGAGGAGGCCGCATTGTACACGCCAGTTCCAGAAAAGAGGGCATTAAGGTGAGCAATGATCCGGCCTATCGGACCATTGTATCCATACGCAGGCCATGGCAGTAATGGGGATAAAGGATAAGGGGAGGTTTATGATGGGGATTAGGAACAGGTTCATATATTTCGCAGGCAGGGCAGCGGCAGGCGTATGTGCTGCGCTGGGAATATGGTGGTCTTGCGCCATGACTTCTTTTGCAGACGAGGCCATCAAGTCAGTGACCATAGCCGTCACCTCATCCGTGGAGATGGGGGGCAGCGGAAGCGTGTCCGCCACGGCGGACAGCACCAAGTATCATGTGGTGTCCTGCGAGTTTATCAACGGAAAGACATCCTGGAAGGCGGGGGAAATCCCGCGTATATCCATTGAGCTGGCGGCTGAGGAGGATTACTATTTCGGAAGCATCAGTTCCTCCAACGCGCATATACGGGGGGCCGAGTATGTGTCATCCAAGAAAAGCGACGCAAAGCGCAGTCTCACCATTACTGCCAAATTAAAAGGGGTCAAGGGGACTCTGGACCAGGTGGAGGAGGCTTATTGGGAAGAAACGCCTTTGGGAAAAGCCAGGTGGTCTAAGGTTGACGGGGCTTCCTCCTACGAGGTAAAGCTGTTCTGCGATGAGAGCATGGTCTACCATGTGCCCAGGACCAATTCGGTCAGCTATGATTTCTTTCCCTATATGACGGAAGAAGGGGATTACTATTTCAAGGTGAGGGCGGTGGCAAAGACCGAGTCTGAGTCTGATTACCTGAAAGCAGGCGGATGGACGGAGTCTGACAACCAGCAAATCACCAGAAAGGATGCCCAGGCAGCGGATAAGCGGGCTGTATCCCAGGGAAAGGGAACCGCCGGTGTCAGCGTGAAGGACGGAACAGGCCCCAATGCCCAGGCTCCGGGGTGGGCCCAGGACGGAAACGGCTGGTGGTACAGGAACCAGGACGGAAGCTATCCGGTGGGCTGTTGGCAGGAGATTGGAGGAAAATGGTATCTTTTTGACATAAACGGATACATGCTTACAGGCTGGCAGTGGAAGAACGACAGGGAATACTACCTGACATCCAATGGGGACATGGTTACGGGCTGGCTCCAGTTCAACCGCATTTGGTATTACCTGGACCCGGAGAAGGGAAAACTGACAGGGCAGTGGCTGCAGCAGGGGAATGACTGGTATTATCTGAATCCGGACGGCAGCATGGCTGCCGGGTGGCTGCAATGGCAGGGCAGCTGGTACTATCTGGATCCGTCAAGCGGGCAGATGGTGCGGGATAAAGCCGTGGATCAGCATTATGTGAATCAGGCGGGGATATGGGTCCCGTAGCCGGCAGAAGGAGGAAATGATGATGTATGGATGGAAGAAGGCGGCCGCGGCATTGGGAATCTGGGCGGTCCTCACAGCTGTATTTCCTGCTGTTTCCATAGCAGCAGTCAAGACAGAGACGAGGACACCCATCACCAGCGTATCGCTGAAGGTGCGTTCCGATGTACAGGCGGATTATGAGCTCAATGAGGCCACGGTGTATGCCACCACGGACAGCAGCCTGTATACCATCGGCGCTTATAAATGGGCTGCCAAGAATAATAAGGATTACTGGGAACCGGGGGATGAACCCAAAGTGCAGATTGAGATACATGCCAGAAGCGGCTACTATTTCAACAGGACCACAGGGCCAAGCAAATTCCAGATTGACGGGGCAACCTATAAATCGGTGAAAAGGACCAATAATGATGAGACACTGCTTCTTACGGTCCTGCTGACTCCTGCTTCCGGCACACTGGAGATACCGGATACAGCTGAGTGGATGGGATACCCGCCGGGAAAGGCTACCTGGGCCCAGGTGCCCTATGCCGGCGCTTACGAGCTGAAGCTTTACCGGAATGGACAGATGGTCCAGGGCATACCAAAGGTGATTGCCACGAATTATGATTTTTACCCCCTGATGACCGCAGCAGGAACCTATCAGTTTCGCGTCAGGGCCATACCCAAGGACACGGAGGAGACAGCTTACATCACCAGCAGCGACTGGGTGTATTCCGATGAGCTGGATATAGACGCGGATGAGGTCTGCACTCTGAGCGGAGGCGCGGTGGGCGGTCCGGACAAGGCTGATGCGCTGACGCCTTCCCAGCTGGGATGGATTAAGGATGATGAGGGCTGGTGGTACAGGAACACAGACGGCACCTATCCCATCGGTACATGGAAGAACATTGACGGCAGGTGGTATCTCTTTGATTTCAGCGGATATATGCTGACGGGCTGGCAGCAGAAGGATGGCAATTACTATTTCCTGGATATGAATGGAATTATGCAGACAGGCTGGCTTCAGGACAGCCGGAAATGGTATTATCTGGGAAATGATGGAATCATGTATAAGGGATGGCTTACAGCCGGAGACGGCATGTACTTCTTTGACCAGGACGGAAGCATGCATACGGGCTGGCTGCTGGACGGCGGCAATTGGTATTATATGAGCCCGGAAAATGGGCGCATGGTTAAGAATGCTTATATAGAGGGACGGTACCTGGATGGTTCCGGGATTTGGCATAATTAATGACAGGCAGAACCCGTAGAAGGGCTGTAGCTGAGCTGCGTCAGAGGTCTTGTAAGACCAAAATCATATATGGCGGAAATCAGATACGGCAGAAGCAGAATACAGCAGAAGCAGAATACCGCAGAAGCAGAATACATACAGAAGAAGGATACATACAGAAGCAGAATACAACAGAAGCAGAATACGGCATAATATAGCACATTAAGTTACCCAATCAGAAAAGAGCAGCAGCAGGTTTACAAAGAAACATCCTGAGGCTGCTTTTTTGTCCCCCATTCATTATATGGGAAAAATTACCAACCTCCGGTTTTTCCTATAAACAGAGTCAAAATGGTTACAAAACAGTTTCTAAAACATTTATTTTTGTTGACGGAGTGACTGAATGGGGATATACTTAAAATATTGGATAATTGTGTAAATAACGTGGGTTAAACGGGGGGAAGATTATGTTTATCATACCGGTTACAAGGATGGAGGGAGTAGGAGACTTAACTGACTTAAAAAAGGACAGCACGGTTAAGGCGGGTCCGGAGAAACGCTTTGACAGTGTGCTGAAGGAGGCAGTCAGAGAGGCGGACCAGGCCATTAAGGATACCCAGATTATGGATATGAAGCTTGCGTCAGGACAGGTGGACAACCTGCATACCGCGCTGATACAGGCGGAAAAGACAGCAGCAGCAGTGGAATTCACTACACAGATTACTACTAAGGCGGTGAATGCCTATAATCAGATTATGGGTATGCAGGTCTAATACTGGATGAAGGATGTTACAATTGAATCATGGGGATAAAGGATAAGATAAAACCAGGAGCCGGCGGAAACGGCGTCATAGGACGATTCCTGGGAAGCGGCAGAAGAAAAGCCGTGGCAGCGGGGGCGGTAGGGGCAGTAGTAATAGCCTTGGCAGCCAGTATTATGTTAAACAGAGGAAATACCGGCAGCTATGTAACATTGTTTCCAGGGATATCCAGAGAAGAGAATAACGAAATTCTGGCAGTGCTGGGCGGAAGAGGCGTGGCTGCCAAAAGGAATGATGAGGGCGAAGTGACGGTTCCGGAGGATCAGTTAGGCGACATCATGATAGAGATGTCGGAGCTGGGCTATCCGAAAACGGCGCTTCCTTTTGATATTTTCTCGGATAATATGGGTTTTACTACCACGGAGTTTGAGAAACGGCAGTACCTCCTTATGAATCTTCAGGACCGCCTGGAACGCACCCTGAAGGATATGACAGGCATTAAGAATGCTATTGTCACATTGAATGTACCGGATGAGAGCGCTTATGTATGGGAGGACGGGGATTCCGGCAGTACAGGCTCTGTCTCTCTGACTTTAATGCCTTCCTATGATTTGTCACCGGAGAAGGTATCGGCTATCAAGAATCTGGTGGCGGACAGCGTACCGCGCCTGGCGCCTGAGCGTGTGACCGTGGTCAACGCGGAGACCATGCAGGAGATGGTGTCGGATGACATAGGGAACACGGCTTACGGCCTGAACCGTCTGGATTTTGAGGCCAAGGTGGAGGAACGCCTGCAGAACAAAATCAAGAATGTGCTGACACTGGCCTACTCTCCGGATAAGATCCGGGTATCTGCCACGGTCGTCATAGACTATGACAAGATGATAACCGAGAATCTGGAATACGAACCCCAGGAGAACGGACAGGGCGTGGTGGACCATTACCGGGAAAGCAGAGGCGTGGCAGGCGGCCAGATTGGGGCAGGGGGTATTGCCGGGGAAGAGAACAACACGGACATACCTGCTTACGGCACTGCCGGAACAGGCGGTACGGCCCAGGGGACCGGGGATTATTACAGGGATGTGGATTACCTTGTAAGCTACATAAAGAAACAGATTGAAAAGGACAATGTCAAACTTCAGAAGGCAACTGTGGCCATCACAGTCAACGACGATAACCTGACAGAATCCAAAAAGCAGCAGTTAATTGACGCGGCGTCCAAGGCGGCCAATATTGCGCCGGAGGACATCGTGGTATCCAGCTTCCGCGAAGTGCCGAAGGAGACAGCTCCGGCCAAGCCGGCGCTGCCTGTGCAGGCGCCTGTGGACACGGGAATTGATTACCGGACCATAGCCATTGCGGCCGGAGCCGGAATTCTTCTGTTCCTTCTGATTCTGTTCCTGATTTTTGGCCGCAGACGCAGGAGACAGATGAAGGAGGACCAGGAGCTGTTTGCTCCCTTTGAGGGAGAGGTGCCGCCGACTGCGGATATGGAAGAGCGGGCGGAGGAGGCAGCGGTGCAGAATGATTTGGGCCGCATGCAGGTGAATCCGGAGGACCCGGTGGAGCAGGTCCGTTCCTTTGCACAGATGAATCCGGAAATCATTGCATCCATGATAAGTTCATGGCTGAAGGAGGATAAAAAATAAGATGCCTGCAGAAGAGAGAAGGCCGGCAGAGAAAGCCGCGGCTGTCATATCCATATTGGGAAGCGAACGGGCATCTGAGGTGTTCCGGTATCTCACTGAAAATGAGGTGGAACAGCTGTCCATGGAAATCACCCGTCTTCCCCGTCTGGCTGAAGATGAATTAGAGGATATTGCCAAGGATTTTTATAACTGCTGCGTGACAGAAAAGGTCATAACCGAGGGCGGACGTGATTATGCCAAGGAGGTTCTGGAAAAGGCGTTTGGGCAGCAGCAGGCCAGGAACCTGATGGACCGGGTGAGCAAGGCCCTAAAAACCAAAGCATTCAGTTTTATCAGAAAAGTGGACTATAAGACCCTGATGGCAGCCATACAGAATGAGCATCCCCAGACACTGGCGCTCATCCTGTCCTATGCCACGCCGGAACAGGCGTCGAAGATCATTGCAAATCTTTCCCAGGATACCAGGGTGGATGTGGTGGAGCGAATCGCCAACATGGACCGGGCCCTGCCCATGGCTATCAAGATAGCCGAGGAGGTCCTGGAGAAGAAAATCGGATCCTCCTCATCCGAGGAAACCATGGAGGTGGGCGGTCTCAATTACATAGCGGACGTGATGAACCATGTGGACCGCAGCACGGAGCGGGACATATTCGACGAGCTGAATATGAAAAATCCGCAGCTGGCCGAGGACGTGCGCAAGCTCATGTTTGTATTCGAGGACATCGCCTATCTGGACCCTCTGTCCGTACAGCGGTTCCTGCGTGAGATTGATTCCAAGGATTTGTCTGTGGCCCTTAAGGTTGCCAACAGGGATGTGACGGCAACCATATTCTCCAATATGTCCAACCGTATGCGCGAATCCATACAGAGCGATATGGAATACCTTCATAATATACGTATGAGCGATGTGGAGGAGGCCCAGCAGAGGATTGTGGCTGTTATCAGGCGGCTGGAGGAGGAAGGCGAGATTGTGATTTCCAAGGATGGAAAGGATGAGATAATTGTCTAGGGTATTGAAGCAGGGACAGACCATAACCGGAAGCGCCAGGGTCAGGGTGTACCAGCCTGAGCCGGGAATGCCGGGACAGGCTGGTACCGGGGAAAGCACAGACGGGACAGGGAATCAGGAAACGGACAGCGCCGGGGCCGGAGGACAGGACACAGCCGGAAAACGGTATGCCCTCATATCAGAAGAAAAGCGTAAGATTCTGGAACATGCCAGGAAGCAGGCGGAGCAGTCGGCTGCCAGGATATTGGAGGAGGCATATGCCCAGAGGGACAGCATAGTGAACACGGCCCGGGGCGAAGCCGGAAGGATACATGACCAGGCGAAAATGGAAGGCTATAACCAGGGACTGGACCAGGCCCTGGAGGATATTTCACAGGATATAGCCGGCATACGGGCGGCGGTTGACAGGATGGGGCAGGGGTTGGAGGAATTCAAACGCCAGATGAATGAGAGGGTTGCGGGACTGGCCTTTATGATGGCAGAAAAAATACTCAGGAAAAAAGTGGAGTATGACGAGGCCGAGCTGGCCGACATGGTGGCGGGCGCCGTGCTCTCGGAGCGTGATAAGGAGAATATAACGGTCCACATTCCGGAGGACGCCGTGGGGCTGGTGGAGGCCCTTGAAAAGCGCCTGGAACCCTTAAGGGATAAAATGGGCGGCGTGCTGCGCATTAAGACGGAAAGCAGGCCGCCGGGATTTGTCCAGGTAGAGACAGAAGAAGGCATTGTGGACGCATCGCTGGATGTACAGCTGGATAACCTGAAAAAACAGCTGATGGCTTTAAACAGCCGGGAGTAAGGCGGTAAATATATGGAACTGGAGCAGATAGAACGGGTAATAGAGAACGCGGGTCTGTATACGTACCTTGGCAAGATAGACAAAATTGTGGGAACCACAGTGGAATCCACGGGGCCGGCCTGCAGGCTGGGCGATGTATGCACCATTGATGTGGTGGAGGGCGGTTCTCCTGTCATGGCCGAGGTGGTGGGATTCCGGGAAAATAAGGTGCTGCTGATGCCCTATGGGGAGACAGAGGGAATCGGTTACGGCAGCGCGGTCCGCAATACAGGGGAACGCCTGCACATAGCGGTGTCCAACCATCTCATCGGCAGGACCGTGGACGCCATGGGAAATCCCATAGATGATTTGGGACCTGTGGAAGATGTTTCATACTATTCCATCACAGGCAGACCTTCCAACCCCATGACCCGTCCCAGAATCGACACAATCATACAGATGGGGGTAAAGGCCATAGACGGCCTTATGACGGTTGGCAAAGGACAGAGAATGGGAATCTTCGCAGGCAGCGGCGTTGGAAAGAGTACGCTGATGGGCATGATTGCCAAGAACGTAAAGGCAGACGTCAACGTCATTGCCCTGGTTGGGGAGAGAAGCAGGGAGGTTGTGGAGTTCATTCACAGGGATTTGGGGGAGGAAGGGCTCAGACGCTCGGTCCTGGTGGTGGCCACCTCCAACCAGTCCGCCATGATGCGTTCCAAGTGTACCATGACAGCTACCACCATCGCAGAGTATTTCAAGGACCAGGGCATGGATGTGCTTCTTATGATGGACTCCCTTACCAGGTTTGCCATGGCCCAGAGGGAGGTGGGGCTGAGTATCGGAGAACCGCCGGTGGCCAGAGGGTATACCCCATCCATTTATTCAGAGCTTCCTAAACTGCTGGAGCGTTCCGGCAATTTTGAGGAAGGGTCCATTACCGGTATCTATACGGTGCTGGTAGAAGGAGATGATGCCAATGAGCCCATATCAGATACGGTGCGCGGAATCATAGACGGACACATCATGCTGTCCCGGAAGGTGGCAGCCAGGAACCATTATCCGGCTATTGACATATTATCCAGTGTCAGCCGTCTTATGAATGATATTGTGACGCCGGAGCATAAAGCGGCTGCCGGAAAGCTCCGAAGGCTTTTATCCGTATATGAGAGCAACCGTGATTTGGTCTCCATCGGAGCCTATAAGAAGGGGACAAATCCGGAACTGGACGATGCACTGGAACGAATCGACCGTATTTATGGATTTCTTCAGCAGAAGACAGATGAGAGTTTTTCACTGGACGAGGCAGTGATTCAGATGATTCAGGCAACAGATTAAGGGGCAGGTCATGAAAAAGTTTGTATTTACGCTGGAGCGCATGCTGGCATACCAGGAACAGAACCTGGAAAAGGAAAAGGGCATTCTTGCAAGGATTACGGCTGAGCGGGATAAGCTGGAGGAGGACAGACGTGATAAGGAGCTAAGAATCCGTCATATCCAGGAGGATATCGGACAGCGCCAGATTCAGGGGACAACGGTTTTTATCCTGAAAGGCTGTTATTCTGTGCTGGAAGGAGCCAGAATCCGGCTGGAAGAGATAGAGACAGAGCTGGCCCGGACACAGGCCAGGGTGGAGAAGCAGAGGCACGTTGTGACGGAGGCTTCCCGGGAAGTAAAGAAGCTGGAGAAGCTGAAGGAAAAACAGATGGAGGAATACCGCCATGAGGAGGCAAAGGAGCAGCAGGATCTTATTATCGAGCATGTTGCAGGAACATTTGTCAGGAATGGCGTTTCCTAAATAGATATTATCTGCGAAAGGAGGTGAAAAAGATGAATGCAGGAACATTAACACAGGCCCTGACAGCCAGCCGTTATAAGGCAAATCCAACGGCCGGATCCAGGGAAAAGCAGGATGATACCGTCAGTTTTATGGACATGTTTGCGCAGAATTTAAAGGATGCCCGCAAGACCGGGACCAAAGAACCAGACAAGAAAAGGGACGGGGCGGCTGATTCAAAGGCGCAGGAAATGGGAGATACAGGCAGAAACCAGGCGGCTGTTGACCAGGGAAAAAAATCCGGACTCTCTGAACCCATTGAAGACGGAACATGCCGGGATGGCAGTAAAAAGGCAGAGTCAGGGGTGGAGAATACGGATAAGGACAGCGATTCCGGAAAGCACCATAATGAGGGCGCGGCGGCGGAGGCCATAAACCTCCAGGCTATGTCGCTTCTGATGCAGGAGGTGCCGGCTCCCGCGCAGGCAGGGGAAGTGCCGGACATACAGGCCGCACAGGACGCATCCATGCTGACGGAATATGTTTCGGAACCAGGTAAGACAGAACAGACCCTTATATCCAACACAGCTTTAGCCGGTTATGAGCAGACGGCAGCCCTTCAGACTCAGGAGCTGGTTCAGCCGCCATACGCAGAAGCAGTCCGGGAGCAGATGGCTCAGGAAGCAGCTGCCAGGCCTGCGGCCGGACAGGAACCATCAGGAAAGACTTCAGATTCGGTCCGACCGGTACAATCAGATACCATGGAGGCAGATATGACGGTCATGGTTCAGGGACACAAGGAAACCCGGCAGTCCGGTGAAGATATGTTTTTCAGTGCGGACAGCAGGCAGAACAAGGCTCTGAATCAGCTGCGGGAACAGACCGGGACAGCGGATGAGGAACCAAAGGATGCCAACCAGGTTCTGGAGGAACTGAAACGGAACGCAGATGCCAGGGGGATTGACCTGACCGGCAAGGCAGTACAGAACAGAATGAATTACGGCTTAAGGCCGGTGTCCGACGCCAGGGAACAGCAGATGGATACTCCGGTGCTGGAACAGCTTAAGACAGGAGTGGAACGGGCCGCCCAGACAGGAACCAGGGAACTGACCATCCACTTAAAACCAGAAGGTCTGGGAGATATTGTGCTCCACCTGACAAGCACTGGGGACAAGACAACGGTGCGAATCGGAGTGACCAATCCGGAGACTGAGAAGCTGGTCACCAGCCAGATGGAGAGTCTTAAGGATATGCTGAGGCCTTTGAATACAGAAGTCCAGGAGGTTTACCACAGCAGCCAGAATGCCATGGATTTTTCAGGATTCAGCCAGCATATGCAGGAGCGCCGGGGACAGCAGCCCCATACCGGATACAGTTTCCATGCAGCAGAGGACAGCGGATCAGAGGAGGAACTTCTGATGGAAGCAAAACGGATGATGGCAGAGAGCCGCATGAGCAGGCTTTACGCCTACATTTAGCTGTATTCAAAAGAAAGAATAGGAGAGAACAATGCCCATACAGTCAAATTACAGCTCGCCGTACACAACGGGCGCAGGCACTGCATCCGGGCCGGGAGCCGGTTCCAGATCCGCACTTTCGGGAACCGCTTCGTCAAAAGCCAGGGCGCTTTCCGATGACAATGGCGGAGATACAGAGAAGTCGAACAGCTCGGATAAGACAAACAGCTCAGATAAGACAAACGGTTCAGAAAAAACAAACAGCAAAGAGGGAACAAACAGTACGGACAGTACAGGCAGCTCCGGCAATGTGATTGACGCTGTCTTTGGAGACGAGGATGACAAGAAAGTCAGCATGGATGATTTTCTTACCCTGATGGTGGCGCAGCTGAAAAACCAGGATTTCATGAATCCGGTGGATGACACCCAGTATGTGACCCAGCTGGCCCAGATATCCACCATGCAGCAGATGGAGGAAATGGCCTACAATGCCAAGAGCTCTTATGTGGCTTCCCTGGTAGGAAAGAATGTGTCCGCTGCTAAGTTTACGGTATCGGGAGAACTGAAAAAGGCAGACGGAGTGGTGGAAAAAATATCCCTGCTGGACGGAAAATTCGTGATTTACGTGGACGGCGAAGCCTTTTCCATGGATGAAATCATGGAGATCAAGGACAAACCGGCAGCAGAAGGTTCCGGCGAAAACAATGAAACCCCGCCCGACGAAACCCCGCCTGATGGAACCCCGCCCGATAAGACTCCTCCGGACAAGTAAAACCCGTCTGGCGGTAACGTGCGATGTATGTTTTTATGAGCAGCCGGTTAATGAACCAGAATAAGGGACTGGAGGATGAACAATGGATTCAATGATTTATAATAAAATGCTTCATACCCCCATCTATACGGGGACTCCGGGTGAGCCGCCCAAGAGCAGGCCCCGGGAAAAAACAAACGACAATGCATTTAAGGAACTGCTGGAGCAGAGACTGAAGGAAGAAAGCCAGGTATCCTTTTCCAAACATGCCATGGAGCGTGTGGTGGAACGGGGCGTGGATGTTTCCTCTGAAAAGCTGGACCGTCTGAACGAGGGCGTCCGCATGGCGGAGGAAAAGGGACTGAGGGAGCCGCTGATTCTGTTGGGGACCACTGCCTTTGTTGTAAATGTAAAAAATAATAAAGTTGTCACTGTTGTAAATGAAGACAGCCTGAAAGGCACTGTTTTCACGAATATTGACGGAACCGTAATGATATAGCCGGTCCTTTTGGAGGCTATCCTTACCCCGAATGACGGACGGGTAAGCGGTTAGAAAAGGAGAATTTAATATGTTAAGATCACTATTTTCAGCTGTGTCCGGTATGCAGGCTCACCAGACAAAGCTGGATGTCATCGGCAATAATATTGCCAACGTTAATACATACGGCTTTAAGTCAAGCCGGGCACGTTTCCAGGATGTATATTACCAGACACTGCAGAGCGCTACAGGCGGTGATAACAATAAGGGCGGTACCAATGCCAGCCAGGTAGGCTACGGCGCACAGCTGGCAGGCGTTGACCTGAATATGGGACGGTCAGCCCTCCAGTCCACAGGCAGACCCATGGATGTTGCCATTACAGGAGAAGGTTTTTTCCAGGTAATGGATTCTGACGGAAATATATTCTATACAAGGGCAGGAAATCTGCAGCTGGACAACAACAGCGGCAATCTGGTGGACGCTAACGGGTATACGGTGCTTGGCGTAACAGGCGATCCCCTTGGAAAGGCTGCAGGAGCTGATAAAATACATTTAAGCATACCGGGAAAGAACAATGCCCAGTCCGCTAACTCCCAGACCATCAACGGAATCGAGTATACCATAACATCCCAGAACACTACTTCCGCGGCCAATGTCACCATTTCATTCCGGCTGGACGACACACTTCCCGACGGGGCGGATATAGTGGTGAAATCAGGGGAGTTAAAGGATTCCAGTATTACGGTGAGCGTGAATAAAAACGCAATTTTTACAAGTTTATCTGATTTTAACAGCAAAATGAACGCCGCCATCACACGGGCCAATAACGGAAAGGCCCACCCGGCAGGGGATTTCACAATAACAGCGGTTCCGGCAGACAAGATATTTAAGACCAGCCTTACGGGGGAGGAACTGTTAGGCGACAACTTCGGAATCAAGGCAGGCGTCCAGAAATTTACGGATGCTACGGACATCAAGGACGGCATATTTGGAGGAATCAAGCCTTCCAGCACCAGTACAGAGCCGAAATTCACGGCTTCGGGCAAGGTGAGCTATGAAATGACGCTCCAGGCAGCCACGGCAACCGAACCTGCTGCATGGATTATCAAGGCTACGGTTGAAAGTGACGACGGATCGAAAAGATATTTTACAGGCAAGGTCAGCGAAAACAGCACCTCGGCCAACAGTGTATGGCTGAAAGAGGAGAGTACCAGCGTGCCGGCGGATGACCAGCCTGGCCAGTACATCGAACTGAAGCATCCGGGTTATGCCGCCATTAACGATGCGTGTAAAGACCTTGCACCTGATAAACTGACAAAGACAGATGTAGGCACCATCACTGCCGCAACCAATTCCAATGACCTGGGGCTTAAGAGCAAGAACTTTACCCTGACAAACGGCAGCGAGGGCGGGGATGTGGCCCTGTCAGGCGTGGGCGTGACCATTCTTTCCAACGGTATCATCGAGGCAACCCACCCGGACCTTGGCAAGATTCAGATAGGGCGTATTGATCTGGTTACGTTTGATAACCCCTATGGTCTGGAGGGTGTGGGCAATTCCTACTTCAAGACAACGGCCAACTCCGGCGATCCCAAGCTGTGCCAGGCAGGAGAGAACGGCACAGGCGCATTAAAGACCTCGTCCCTGGAAATGTCCAATGTGGATATCTCCACGGAATTTGCGGATATGATAGTCACACAGAGAGGATTCCAGGCCAACTCCAGAATCATCACGGTATCGGATTCCATCCTGGAAGAGCTTGTAAACCTTAAGAGATAAGATAACGGGAGGGTGGTATCATGATTATCCTTAAAAAGCTGAACGGCGAAGAGTTTGTGTTAAACAGCGACTTGATCGAAACCATTATGGAGACGCCTGACACCACCATACTCCTGACCAACGGAAAGCATCTGATTGTCAGGGAGTCCAAGGAAGAAGTGGTAAAGAAGGTAGTGGAATTCCGCAGAGATGCTTTCCGCGGCATTCTGGAACAGATTAAAGGCTGATGCAGTAAGATAAAAGTTGAGGAAAAGGATGTAAGGGTATGGATGTCTTGTCAATTTTAGGTTTTATATTAGCAGTTGGACTGGTGATGTTTGGTATGACATTTGACCAGGAGTCTATGAGGATTGTGTACCATAACCTTAAGGCTTTTCTGGATATTCCCAGTATGGCCATTACCATTGGAGGTACTCTTGGGGTTATGATGATTTCATTCCCGGCAGGAGCCTTTAAAAAGATTGGAAGCCATCTGAAAATCATTGTCAAACCATATCAGTACAGCCCCACGGATTCAGTGGACCAGATAGTGAATCTGGCCACAGAGGCCCGCATGAAAGGGCTTCTGTCCCTGGAGGATAAGCTGAACGAGATTGACGAGCCCTTTCTGCACAACAGCCTGATGCTGGTGGTGGATTCCGTGGATTCGGAGAAGGTGCGAAAGGCCATGGAGACTGAGCTGGAACAGCTGGATGAACGCCATGCCCTGGACCGGCGCTTCTATGAGAAGGCGGCCAGCTTTGCGCCTGCCTTTGGTATGATTGGTACACTGGTAGGACTGATTCTCATGCTGGGAAATATGTCGGATGTGGACGCTCTGGCAAAGGGCATGGCAGTGGCGCTTATAACCACTTTATACGGTTCACTGCTGGCCAACGTGGTCTGCCTGCCCATGGCAAGCAAGCTGAAAGCGCGGCACGACGAGGAATTTCTGTGCAAACAGCTGGTCATGGAGGGAGTCCTGGCGATTCAGGAGGGAGAAAATCCCAAGTTCATTGAGGAAAAGCTGTACAAGCTTCTTCCGGCCAGCTATAAGAAGCCGGCGGATAAGGGCGAGAAGCAGGACGCAAATCAGGATGACAAAAAGAACGGCAAAAAGAAGGGCATAGGAAAACGCCGCAGATGGAACAAGAAAGAGATTGAGGAATAGAAGGAGTAAACCATGGCAAAGGCAGAGGGAGGCCGGGATGTCACCGCAATGACAGACGGGCAGATGTTTGAAGAACTTATAAAGATTCACGCACAGTCGGCAGGGGAGGCCATATCCTCCATCCTGAGGGCAGACATAGAGATAGGCGGACCCAGGCTTCAGGAGATGTCAATAAAGGATGTGGAGTACGGCATCCTGGAACCTGCCATCTTTGTAAAGAGCTGCCTGACCTCCCAGGTGGCAGGTAACATTGTCCTGGTTCTTCGCCAGAGGGATATGCAGGTGTTCTTAAATGAGCTCATGGGTGTGGACGACCTTCCGGATCCGGACTTTGTCTTTGACGATGTGGCCATGAGCGCGGCGGGGGAGCTGATGAACCAGATGTCCCATGCCTCCGCATCGTCCATGGCTGAGTATCTGGGCGACACCATGGATTTGTCAGACTGCCAGCTGGTGCTCTCTGACGGAAGCCAGGACCTGGCTCTTGTCATCGGGGAGCCGAAGGACGCAAAGGTTATGGTTGTCAGCTACACCATGAAGATTAAGGATATGGTGGAGTCAGAGTTTATAGAATGCATCTCGTCCACTGCCATGGACAGCCTGACAGAGGAAATACAGGCCAGAAGAGCGGCCTGTGAAAAAGCCCGCCAGGAAGAGGAGGAGGCCCAAAAGCGCGCCCTTATCATGGAGCAGAATTCCGTCATAGGGCAGGACAGGTCCTCCGGCACAGGCGGGGGACAAAGCCCCGCAGATGCAGGGACGCAGAAATCCGCATATTCAGGCGCTGTCCGGGGCACCACTGCTTCCGGCGGCAGATTTATGGGAATGCCGGGATCCATGCTGCAAAACCAGTCCATGAACGGAAACCTGAGCCTTATCATGGATGTGCCCTTAAACGTGTCCGTGGAGATCGGCAAGACAAGGCGCCGGTTAAAGGATGTGCTGAATTTCAGCAACGGCACCGTGGTGGAGCTGGATAAGCAGTCAGACGCCCCTGTGGACATCATTGTCAACGGACAGCTCATTGCCCGGGGAGAAGTGGTTGTGATTGATGATAACTTTGGTGTGCGTATCAGCGAAATAGTAAATACGAGAAGCATTATTGGAAATGGTGAATAAATTTGAAACGCAAATTGCAATAACAAGTTGGACACCCCGTGGTAAAAACCTTGGTCACGGATGGAGCCGGAGGATCTATCCGTGAGCGAGGTTGCCGCAGCCGTCAGGCTGCGTAGACAGCATCTAGAAAAGCCTCAAAGAGTTCCTCTGGGGTGCAGTATCCGAGTTTCTTCCGTGGACGTCCATTCAGCTCGTCAGCAGCGGTGAGGATATCCTCGTCAGTGAAGCCCTCGATAGAAGCTCCCTTTGGGATAAAGGCCCGGAACAGGCCATTGTGTCGCTCGTTCTGAGGACGCTCCCAGGAGGTGTACGGATGGGCGAAGAAAACCTTGCTGCCCCAGTTCTCCACCTGGGCGAAGTCAGCGAACTCGCTGCCGTTGTCCACGGTAATGGTTTTAAAGACCTGAGAGAAGTGCTCTCCGTACTCATCATGGAGGGTGTTCATGAGATTCATCACCGCCTCACTGGTTTTACCAGGGATACGGAACGCAAGGTAGGTTTCCGTCTTCTTCTCCAACAAGGAAAAGACAACAGCCTCCTTACCCGCTCGCTTGCCGACCACGGTATCGCCTTCCCAGTGGCCCTCTTCAAGACGAAGAGATGCAATCTCCGGGCGGCTGGAAATGCTTGTGCCGTAGCGCTTTTTGTTCTCTCGCACACGATGCTTCTTCGCTTTGCGCTTTAACGCCTCGGGCAGTTCCATTGGCTGGATGGAGAGGTGCCCTTTCCAGACCATGTTGTAGAGGGTACGGGAACAGACCATCTCCGACGGCTCGAACAGGCTGTGTCGCTTGGCATAGCCACAGCAGGCATCCAGGGACCACTTGTGTTCCCGGATTTGCCGAACCACCCAGCTGGTAAAGTTGCTGCAGACGCCCGCTTTCGGATGCCTGTGGCAGGACACTCTGTTGGCCCTATAGACGGCTTCTCCCAGCGTGGGGGAGTAACCTGGAGCTTTCCCCTTGTTGCTCTTGCGGGCCGGTGTGCCTCGCCGAAGCTCATTCGTAACGGTGGACGGGGCGCAGCCTATCTGTCTGGCGATGGCGCGTGGGCCGAGGCCTTGCTTCTTGAGGACTTTGATGGCTCCTCGGTCTTCCATGCGAAGATGCTGTCCCTTCTTGCGTTCTGCGGATTCTGTGATACAATGATGGCAGTCCATAGTGATTGCCCTCCCTCTGTAGAAATTGTGTGGTAACTTCATTCTACCACGGGGAGAAAAATCACTATGGATTTTTTACTCAAGTGTCCAACTTGATTTTACAATCAACCGAATAAATTTGAAACGGTTTAATATCCTTGTAACAGCGGGAATCATCGGTATCATATTCCTGATACTGATACCCCTTCCCACGCCCATACTGGACTTTTTATTTATACTGAACATATCATTGTCTTTATTGATTCTTGTGATGTCCATGTATATCAGAGAAACGCTGGAATTTTCCGTGTTTCCTTCCCTGCTGCTGATTACAACCCTTTTCAGGCTGGGACTTAACATATCATCCACAAGAAAAATCCTGTTTGACAATGGATACGCGGGACAGGTGGTCAAGACCTTCGGACAGTTTGTTATCCGCGGAAACGCGGTTATCGGTTTTATTATATTCCTGATTATTGTGCTGGTTCAGTTTATCGTCATCACAAAGGGTTCCGAGCGTGTGGCTGAGGTTGCCGCAAGGTTTACCCTGGATGCCATGCCCGGCAAACAGATGGCCATTGACGCTGATTTAAACAGCGGCCTTATCGACGAACAGCAGGCAAGGGAACGCCGGTCTAAAATCCAGAGGGAAGCTGACTTCTTCGGCTCCATGGACGGTGCCACCAAGTTCGTAAAGGGCGATGCCATTATCTCCATTATCATCACCTTTATCAACTTTGTGGGCGGCCTTATTGTGGGAATCATGAACAGCCAGGGAAGCATACAGGATATCATGCAGATTTACACCACATCCACCATTGGCGACGGCCTGGTGTCCCAGATACCGGCCCTGCTCATATCGGTTGCCACCGGTATGGTGGTGACCAGGTCCGCTTCGGAGAACAGCCTCAGCGAGGACCTGACAAAGCAGTTCCTGGCCCAGCCAAGAGTGCTTATGACGGCGGGAGGCGCGGCCGCGTGCCTGTGCCTTATACCCGGCTTCCCTGTTCTTCAGATACTGATTATATCCGCAGGCATGGTTGGGGGCGGTTATTATCTGTACCGGCACCAGAAGAGCCTGGTGGAGGAGACTGCGGAAGAACTGGTGGAGACAGAGGTTACCAGCGAGGCGTCCTATTATAAGAATATTGAAAATGTATACGGTCTGCTGAACGTGGAGCAGATTGAAATGGAGTTTGGCTACAGCCTGATTCCCCTGGCCGATGAAGGCAACGGCGGGAATTTTATTGACAGGGTGGTTATGTTCCGCAAACAGATGGCCCTGGATATGGGATTTGTAATTCCCTCTGTCCGTATCAAGGACAGCGGACAGCTCAATCCCAACCAGTACAGCATCCTCCTTAAAGGGGAGGAAGTGGCCAGGGGGGACATACTCATGGACCATTACCTGGCCCTGCCTCCCGGCACGGATGCAGACGATGTGCCTGGAATAGATACCATTGACCCGGCTTTCCATATACCGGCAAAATGGATAAGCGGGGACAGGAAGATACAGGCCGAGCTGGCCGGTTATACCCTGATAGACCCCACTTCCGTGGTAATCACCCACCTGTCCGAGGTGGTAAAGGAACACCTCCATGAGCTGTTAAACAGGCAGGAGGTCAACAACCTGCTGGAGGCCCTTAAAAAGACCAACAGCAGTATTGTGGAGGACACCATTCCGTCGGTTATATCGGTGGGAGGCCTTCAGAAGGTCCTGGCCAATCTTTTGCGTGAGGAGATTCCCATTCGGGATATGGAGACCATTGTAGAGACATTAGGCGATTACGGCAGCCAGGTAAAGGATACGGATATGCTTACCGAGTATGTGCGCCAGGCATTAAAGCGCACCATATCCCGGCGGTTCTCAGAGGCGGGGCAGATGAAGGTCATCAGCCTGGACGACCGGATTGAGAACATGATTATGTCGTCCGTGAAGAAGATGGATACAGGCTCCTATCTGGCCTTAGAACCTACGGCCATCCAGAGCATAGTGGCGTCAGCCACGGCTGAGATCAATAAGATAAAGGATCTGGTCAATGTACCCATTGTACTGACCTCGCCTGTGGTGCGGATTTACTTTAAAAAACTCATTGACCAGTTTTACCCCAATGTAGCGGTGGTATCCTTCAGTGAGATTGACAACAATATACAGATACAGGCATTGGGAAATATTTCCCTTAGCCAGAGGTAACAGGATATGCTGATGGAACAGACAGACAGTGAGGATATGGTTCGGGTGCTGGAGGAGTACAGAAAAAACGGCAGCCAGGAATTGAGAAACAGGCTGATTATGCACTATCTTCCCATTGTGCGTTCCGCGGCAGTGCAGCTGCGGTCCATGGCCGGATCCCTTCTGGAGCAGGAAGAGCTTATAGACCAGGGGGTGCTGGCGCTGATTGAATGTCTGGAACGGTATGACCCGGACAGGGGCGCCAGGTTTGAGACATTTGCGTTCATGCGGGTAAGGGGTGCCATGATTGACTATATACGCAGCCAGGACTGGGTGCCTCACAGAGCGAGAAATTTCCAGAAAAAGGTAGAAGAAGCATGTTCCATTTTGTCCCATAAGCAGATGAGGGAGCCGGATGTAAACGAAGTGGCGGATTATCTGGACCTGCCCGTGGAAAAGGTGGAAAACCACATTAAATATATGAACCACGCCAACCTCCTTTCCTTTGAGTCCGTGCTGCAGGATATGACGGCCATAGTGGCAAAAGGGGAGCTGGAGTCCGGTGATATAGAGGGCAAACCAGAGGAAAACCTGTTTTACAAGGAACTGATGGGAACACTTACATCGGCCATAGACGGGCTGGGGGAAAAGGAACGGCTGGTCATTACCTTATATTACTATGAAGAGCTGAAGTATTCGGAGATTGCCCAGGTTATGGGCATAGGACAGTCCCGGGTATGCCAGATACATACCAGGGCAATCCAAAAGCTGAAAGCCAGCCTGGAAGATTATATGAGAGGATAAAACTATGTTTTCAGGATTTTATACAGCCGCTTCCGGCATGCTGATGAATCAGAGATCATTAAACATGGCTGCCAATAATATAGCCAATGTCAAGACCAGCGGTTACAAACCGAAACGGCTGGTTAAAACGACCTTTGACCAGCAGCTGGTGCGGGAAATGAACGGAAGGACAGAAGGACTGGGCCAGGGGTCCACCATATCGGTGGGAACCAGGGAGATGACAACCCATGGACAGGGGCCTATTGAGGATACCGGAAAGACCTATGATTTGGCTATCAATGGAGACGGGTTCTTTGTCATACAGGGAGAAAACGGCCAGTATCTGACGCGCAACGGCCATTTTACCAGAGATGACGAGGGAAATCTTATGCTTCCGGGAGTGGGCCAGCTTATGGGAGACGGCGGTCCGGTATATGTGGATGAGGAGGGATTCCGCGTTGGTGCGGATGGAATTATCTACGACAATGAGGACGGCGCCCTGGACCAGATTCAGATAGTGGTGCCGGACAATTACGACAACCTGGAGTTCTATGACAACGGAACCTACGGGGCGGGGGCGGGCGTGGAGCTCAGCCAGGTTTATCCCACGGTGTATCAGGGAAAGTTAGAACAGTCAGGAGTAAATCTGAACAATGAGATGACCAGGGCCATGGAGGTGCAGAGGGCGTTTCAGTCCTGCGGAAAGGCCCTGACCATCATAGACCAGATGAATCAGAAAACAGCCAACGAGATTGGAAAGCTGTAGGGGGGAACCACAGATGAATATATCGTACTATACAGCAGTATCGGCCATGAACGCATTCCAGAAGGACCTGGATGTGACCTCTAACAACATGGCCAATATAAGCACCAACGGCTACAAGTCCATGCGCAGCAGCTTTAATGATTTATTGTACACCCAGATGGACATGCGGCCTCAGGCCCAGGTGGGACACGGAGTCCGCAATGACGGGCCGGGAACCACGTTCCAGCAGGGGATTTTCCGCAAGACGGACCGGGAACTGGATTTTGCCATATCGGGCAATGCGTTTTTCGCCATCCAGACCAGCGAGGACGAGGAAGAACCGGCTTATACCAGGGACGGCGCATTCCAGATATCCTCCACGGATGACGGCAATTACCTGACCACCAGCGACGGAAGCTATGTCCTGGACCAGGACGGGGAGCCCATAGAGCTGGAATACAAAACATCAGAGGACGGCGGAGACAATGATGCAGGGGAGCTGGACCTAGATGGGCTGGCAGAACGGATCGGACTGTTTGTGTGTGAGAATCCGGAAGGGCTGCAGCATGTGGGCATGAACCTGTTCCGCACAGGAGAAACCTCCGGTGAATGGCTGTCCATGGATGATTTGGACGATGAACAGGAAAAAAGCAAGACCATGAGCCATGCCCTGGAGATGTCCAACTGCAACATGTCCACAGAGATGGTCAATCTGATGCAGACGCAGCGTGCGTTTCAGCTTAACAGCCGGATCGTCACAACCGCGGATCAGATGGAAGAGATGATAAATAACTTAAGGTAATGACATACAAGGCAATGACATGCGCTGAACTTACTGAAAGGGGAGATGCCCATGAACGAAAAGAGTCTGATTTACAGCTTGTTTTCCAAGTTCCTGGATGAGGGGCAGGATGAGATACCCCGGGAAGAGGACGGCAAAGAAAGCCCGGAACGGGAACAGGATAAAAAATCACGGCCCCAGGGGCAGCCCTATGACAGAGCGGACGAGACGGAACATGCGGACAGAAACCATGACAACAGGGTGGAAACAGTGGAGGACTGGAATGAAACCGAACAGAGGCGGCGCCAGCAGATGGAGCGCGAGCTTCTGGGGCAGGAGCATCCGGAAAGCGCCACGCAGGAGTCGGAGTCATATGATGAGGACCGGCCCGGTTCCGGGGACGGCGGCGATTATGAAGGCAGCAGCGCACAGAAGGACGGCATAAAGAAAGAAGAAGTTACCCGGGACGCCTGGGTGGAGGTTCTGGTCTCGGATGACAGGATGTCGGTGTCCATGATGGTTTACGGACCATCCGGAGGCGGAAGTGATATAACGGAGGAAATGGTGTATGATGTGCTGGGGCAGAAGGGGATCTGTTTTGGCATAGACCAGAAGAAGATAAGCTGGGTTGTCAGCGGGCAGCAGTATATGCAGATGGTTATGATAGCTGCGGGCGAGCCTGCCAGGAACGGGGAGGATGGTCATATTAAAGATTATTACCCCAGGAAGGCCCAGATTAAGTACGCCTCCAAGGGCAACGGCGGAATCGACTTTAAAAGCACCAATCTGATACATAATGTAAAAAAAGGTGATGTTGTCTGCGATATTACACTTCCCACGGAACCCGGAGACGGCATGGACGTGTTTGGCCAGCCTGTGCGGGGGAAGAAGGGAACCATGCCGCCCGTTCCCCAGGGCAGGAACATTGTTTATTCTGAAGACAGGGATAGGCTGCTGGCAGCCTGCGAGGGCAATCTGACCTTCCGGTCCGGCCGTTTCCATGTGGAGAATGTATTTACCGTGTCCGGCAATGTGGACAATTCCGTGGGGAATATCAACTTCACAGGCAGCGTGGTGATTCACGGGGATGTTCTGGAGGGATACAGCGTCAAAGCAAAGGGCGATATTACGGTTATGGGAATCGTGGAGGGCGCCCGGCTCAGCGCGGGGGGAGATATTCTGCTGCACAAGGGAATGCGGGGCATGAGAACCGGCGTGCTTGAGGCGGAGGGCGATATCACGGCCAAGTTTCTGGAGGACTGCAATATCTTTTCCAGAAATAATATCCAGGCAGAATATATCATCAACTCGGAGGTGTCCTGCGGCCACGATTTGACATTAATTGGAAAAAGAGGGGCGTTTATCGGCGGAAGCTGTTCTGTATATAACTGCATGAATGTGAAGGCAGTGGGAGCACCCAGCCATATCGCCACCTCTGTGACCCTGGGCCTGACGCCCCAGCTCATGGATGAGATGGAGGCAGTGGGCAAGGAGATGATACTGCTCTCCAGAAAGCTGACGGAGCTGAACAAAGATATTTCTTATCTGAGCGGTAAGCTGAAGGAAGGGACCATCACTCCATCCCAGCGGGAACGGTTATCCAAGTTAAAGCTGGAAGCCCCCATTAATTCGCTGAAGGAAAAGAAACTGAAGCAGCAGGGAGCTGAGCTTTCCAGGAAACTGAGGGAGGTGGGCAAGTCCAGGCTTACGGCCAGGGAGGTATACCCCGGAACCGTTATTAATATCGGGGATTGTAAGATGAGCATTTCCAAGAAGGAGGATAGTTGCACCTTCTATTATCTTGACGGGGAAATCAAGAAAGGAATTCGGTAATGGCAGATATCCTGCGGGTGACCTCTCCGGTTATCAACAAAAACATCATACAGCCGGATAAGGCGTTAAAGGACCCGTCGGTTCCCTTTGATATGCAGGAGATCAGGCATATTACAAAGAACCCGTCGGGCAGCGGTCTTCTGGGCCATCACAATGTGCTGGAGGGAGAGGCCGGGGCAGCCACCCTTATGAACCTGTTAAAGGACCCGGCCGTGACCGTCAACTATCTGAAAAATATTTATATGCTGGAGGAAATCATCAATCTGCTTCCTGTGAACAACAATACGGTGACCCAGGAAATCCGCCAGCTCTTTGACGCCCTTCTCATTGACCCGGACCATATCGTGGACGAACTGGTAGACCAGGAGTACGCGTCCACCCTGTTCAAAGGGGAGCTCTTTGATTTGCTGAGGGGAATTCTGGAGAAAGCGCCGGATTTGCGGATGGAGACAGCTGAGCTTTTAAAGGCGGTGAACGCCAGTATATCCAGGCAGGATGTGCTGGACTCTGTGGCCAACAGCCTTGAATACCTGTCTGAGCAGCTGACAGGCAGCAGAAATCTGTCAGGTATGTTTTCACAGCTTGCGGCCCGTGTCAGGGAGAGCCGGGGGAGTCTGGAATTCGAGGAACTGAAGCCCCAGGTGCAGCAGGCTCTAAAGGAGCTGGAGGAGAGCGTGCTTTATACGCCCCAGGCTGCCAGGGTCATTCCCAACATATTGTACAATATGTCCCGCTATCAGGACAATGATGCCTTTCTCCAGGAAGCCCTTATGAATCTTCTCATCCATGTGAACGACAGGGAGGAAAAGGCCCATATCAGGGAACTGGTGAAGGAATACATCGCCGGTTTCAGGGAGCCGGAGCGCCAGATGAACCGTTCCCGCATCATGGACACCCTGGCTAAAATCATTGCCAAACAGGACAGGGAGACTCCCATGAACAGCCTGAACGGAGAAAAGATAGAAAAAATCATCACAAGTCTTTTATCATCCCCATGTAACTACACGCCTCTCCTGCACTTTGTGATACCTGTGGATTACCAGGGAATGAAGGCATTTTCCGAACTGTGGATAGATCCCAAGGACGAAGGCAGGAATGGGGAGCCGGGAAGCAGAGAGGGCGGTCATGTCCATGTGCTCATAACCTTTGATGTGCCGGGGGTGGGTCAGATGGAAGCCGAGTTTATGATGGCGGGAAAGGAACTGGGATTCCATCTGTATTGTCCGGAATCCTATATAGGAATATTTGAAAGCCTGGTTCCGGAGTTCCGCAATATCATGGAGGAACACGGATACAAGGCGTCAGGCATAGAGGTGGAGCGCATGGACCATGTGCGTTCCCTGATGGAAGTATTCAAAAATCTGCCGTTTAAAAGGACGGGTGTAGATGTCAAAATATAAGAAAAATAAAGCGGTTGCTTTAAGATACAATGTAGATGAGGACACATCCCCGGTGGTAATTGCCTCGGGGTATGGAACGGTTGCGGAACACATCATTGATATTGCGGAAAAAAAGGGGATTCCGGTGTTCAAGGACGACAGCGCGGCATCCCTGCTGTGTATGCTGGATGTGGGCAGCAATATACCGGTGGAGCTGTACGAGGTGGTTGCAGCCATTTACTGCAAGCTCATTGAAACCTCCGCCCAGATACGGGGAGTGGAAAAAAGCCGTTCAGAATCCGCATCTGCCGGACATAAAGAGGAAGCCAGCCAGCCCGGCCGCCTGCGCCGGAACCTGGTATCCAGACACAGCAAGGATGACAGTTAACAGACAGTATGATAACAGGGGGTGTGGAAGATGGTTGATTTGCTGGACGGGTATGTAGGTTCGTCCTGTGTCATAAAGGCCAAGAACAACGACCTGATCAGTATGGGGGTACTGCATCGTATAGGCAAAAACTTCATAGATGTAAGCAGTTCCCGCAATGAGCTGCCGGGAATTCCGTACAATTTGCTTATTAAGCTGGAGATATACAACACACAGCTTGGATTTAAGGTGCTCTTGGGCCGGGTATACCTGTCCTCTCCCAAGCTGGTCCGGATCGTGGAATTAAGCGAGGCTACCAATGACGAGCGCCGGGAGTATTTCCGGATCAGTACCAGGGACGAGGGAATCATTTATAACTGTATACGTGGAAATGACACCCTGGACATGGGGGAGGAGTCAGAGGATTACAACGGCCTGAAGGTGCGTCTGGTGGATATCAGCCTGGGAGGCCTGATGTTCTGCACCAGGGAGGAATTCAAGGTCAATGACCGTTTCAACATCGTCATACCGGCCATGGGGGATTCCATGCTGTTCATATGTGAAATACGCCGCCGGGTGGAACGTCCGGAGGGGGGCTTTGGCTATGGCTGCGAATTCGTGGAAATGGCCACAAAGCAGGAGGACCTGCTGTACCGGTATATTCTCAGACGGCAGGGGGATCAGCTGCGGAGAATACGGTAGGTCAGAGAGATGAGAGAAGGGATTGTTAGGAGGAAACGCGTATTATGGCTCAGAGGAGACCCAGGGACCAGCGTGTGGTCAGGAACCGGCGGGTGGCAATCTACACCTTCCTGCTGATCCTGACCCTGTTTTATATATCGGCCCACAGGACGGTCCAGAAGGAGCGGGAGATGGAGGCGCTGCGGGCGGAGACGGCGGAGGAAGGGCCGGGGGGACAGGTGAAGGAACTGGCGGAAGGATGGCCGGGAGGGATGCCGGGAGCGCAGATTTTCAAAGAACACGGGGACATAGACGCATATGAGGGACTTAAAATTCTGCCGGAGGATATGTGGTGTCTGATACTTACCAACGCAGAGTATCCTGTGCCGGAAGACTATGAGGTGGAACTGGAAGCCATTCCCGGTACGGAGCAGTCAGTGGATAAGAGAATCTATGAGCCGCTGATGGCCATGATTGGCGATATGAAGGCCCAGGGATTGTCTCCGATAGTGTGCTCCGGCTACAGGACACTGGACAAGCAGGAAAAACTGTTTAACAGGAAGGTCCTGTCTTTTGTGAAGGCCGGACATACCAAGGAGGAGTCTTACAATCTGGCCAGACAGACCATATCCATTCCCGGTTCGGGAGAACACTGCCTGGGGTTGGCAGTGGACTTCTATACCAGGAGATACCACAAGCTGGAAAGGGCCTTTGAGGATACACCGGAGAGTAAATGGCTGGTGGAACATGCGCAGGATTACGGTTTTGTCATGCGGTATGGGGAGAATAAGACGGATATTACCGGAATCCAGTATGAGCCCTGGCATTACCGCTATGTGGGGGTGGAAGCGGCAAAATATATGAAGGAAAATGAGCTGTCCCTGGAAGAGTTTTATATTGAACAGAGTTTATATGGTTAAAGTGCATGAAAATCAATAACGATTTTTGTGCACTTTTTTGGTGAACAAAACAGGAGGGGCGTACGATAAATATTACAGAGCGGAAGAGATGGAATGTTTCGGAAACTCGGTCCAGTGTCCGACAGGGCCCGTCGTTCATTGGAAGAACAAGAAAATAAGAGGGACAGGGAAGTCCCGGTATAAAACAATTACATGGAGGTAATTAGTATGAGGATTCAGCACAATATTATGGCACTTAATTCCAACAGGCAGTTGGGAATCAACAACAGCGCAGTATCAAAATCATTGGAGAAGTTATCATCCGGTTTTAGAATCAACCGCGCAGGCGATGACGCAGCAGGACTGGCTATTTCTGAGAAGATGAGAGCGCAGATTAAAGGCCTGGAGGCAGCTACCGATAACTCTCAGGACGCAATCTCCCTGGTACAGACGGCTGAGGGCGGATTACAGGAAGTTCATTCCATGTTAAACCGTATGACTGAGCTGGCTACCAAGTCTGCCAATGGTACTTATACGGATGATGTTGACCGTAAGGCATTACAGGATGAAGTTTCGGCTTTGAAGGATGAGATTAATCGTATTGCTGATGGTACTGATTTCAATGGGATTAAGTTGTTGGATGGTACTATGAGCGCGGGGACCACCGGCGGGACTGCAAAATCGGACAACGCAGCGTTTGATGGGGCTGATACAATTGTTCGATTTGAGGCACCAGAGGGTTATACGGTTAATATCAGTACTGGTGCAGACGGTGGTACAAATGCAGCGGCTTGGAATGGGAAAACACTTAATATAACATTATGTGGTGCAGCCGGAGGTGCAGGTGGTACTTTTAATCAAAAAACTATTGACGATTTGATTAAAGCAGCTAATACAACAGCAGCAGCTCCAAATGATGCATCTCAGGTTAAGGTATCAATAAGTAAAGACCTTAAATGGAAGACCGCTTCTACAGCTAATGCTATATCAATTTCATCAAGCGCATCCAAACAGTCCACTGTAACGTCTGGTGATATTACAGTTACTGCTGGAAAGTCTGGTGCAATTTATGACGGTAAAAGCTTAGATTTTACAACGGGAGCTACAACCAGCTACACTTATGATGGAACTGATGCTGCATTAACACTTGAAGCAGGTAAAAATTATAGTGCAGCAGATATTAACAAGATATTAACTGATATGGGAGCGGACATGACCGTATCATTTAATGGGACACTAACAGGTACTCAGCTTGCTGATAAAGCAGATAATGCGACAGGTAATAAATATACACTCGCAGGTGGTGCGGGCGTAGATGTAGGCGGAGGTATGACACTACAGATTGGCGATACAAATGACTCCTATAATCAACTTAATTTAAGCATTGCTGATATGCATGTAAATGCTCTGAATCTTAATGATGTTGACATCAGCACCAGAGACGGCGCTTCCGCAGCCATGAGCAAAATCAAAACCGCCATCAACACCGTATCCACCAGCCGCGGCAAACTGGGCGCTATCCAGAACCGTCTGGAGCATACCATCAACAACCTGGGTGTTACCACTGAGAACATCACTTCCGCAGAATCCCGTATCCGCGACGTAGATATGGCTAAGGAAATGATGAACTACACCAAAAACAGCGTTCTGGTTCAGTCTGCACAGGCCATGCTTGCACAGGCGAATCAGCAGCCACAGTCCGTATTACAGTTATTACAGTAATTACAGTAATCGGGCAGGTTAACAGTGTAATATCTTCAAACAATAAACAGATAATATAAAAAAGGCGCTGCAAAAAGGCTGTGGCAGCACAGTCATGAAGCAGCGCCTTTTTGAGCCCTGCTATGGGGGTATACAATAAAATACAATTGTCTGTTTCGGCATTTCTTGCTATAATATATCATAATGTGAGAGAAATATTAGGTCCCTGGGGGAGTAGCCATGTCGTTAACAATTGTGTTGTCCAATCAGAAGGGCGGTGTTGGGAAAACCACGTCAGCCTATGTGCTGTCAACAGCGCTGAAGGAAAAGGGTTATAAAGTCCTTGCGGTGGATATGGATCCGCAGGGTAATCTGAGCTTCGCCATGGGGGCGGACACTGAGAGCGCCACCATATACGATGTGTTAAAGGGGGAGTTAAAGCCCAGGTATGCGGTTCAGAAATCAGCCCTGGTGGATATCATTCCCTCTAATATCCTTCTCAGCGGTATTGAGCTGGAGTTTACCGGCGCGCGCAGGGAGTTTCTTTTGAAGGAGGCGCTGGAATCACTAAAAAGTTCCTATGATTATATTCTCATTGATTCTCCGCCGGCCCTGGGAGTGCTGACCGTGAACGCGTTTACTGCGTCTGATTACGTCCTGGTGCCCATGCTTTCCGATATATTCAGTCTTCAGGGGATAACCCAGTTGGATGAAACCATATGCCGTGTCAGGAATTACTGTAATCCCCGGATCCAGATACTTGGGGTATTTCTCACCAAGCACAACCCCAGGACAAATTTCAGCAAAGAGGTGGAAGGCGCCCTGCGCATGGTGGCAGAGGATTTGGATGTTCCGGTTCTGGACACATTTATCCGGGACAGCGTTGCGCTTCGGGAAGCCCAGTCCCTTCAGCGCTCCGTGCTGGAATATGCGCCTGAGTGCAATGCGGTGCAGGATTATAAGAAGCTGATACAGGAATTGATTCAAAGGGGGCTTAAGGCAGATGTCTAAGAGCAGGACAGAGATTGACAAGGAAATAATGTACCGCAAGATTATGCCGTCTGCCTCTAAAAGAGATGCAAAGACGGCGCAGGCAGATACAGGAAATTCAGGCGCAGGGCAATCAGATACCGCGCTTTATGACCGTGTAAATGGAGGCGAAGGCGCCATGGGTATGCCGGCCTTATCAGCGCCTTCGGCTGCTGCCATGGCAAAGACCCTTAAGCGCAGCCCGGTAACATTTCCTTTTAAGGAAGAAAATAATATGGTATTGGTAAACCTTATGGAGGAACTGGTGATCAATAAGCTGGATTCCACCCTGGACCGGTTTAACTGCTGTAAATGTGATAAGTGTAAGAAGGACATAGCGGCGCTGGCCCTGAACCGTCTGAAGCCGCGGTATGTGGTGATGAAGGAAGTAGAACAGGAAAAGCGCAGGAAGGCGGAGCTGGAAAATGGTTCCGAGGTAACCGGGGCTCTGGTCCAGGCTATCCTGGTTGTGAAAAAGGCACCTTGGCACTGATAGGGATTGGATCATACACATTGGATGGTGCCAATTATAGGAAGCCAATTAAATAAATACCATGGGCCGTTAACAGGCAAAATCCCAGGATTCTGCTTGTTAGCGGTTTTTATTAACCCTGAAATTATTTCTCCCATCTGTCACCCTGCCTGCTGTCACCCCACCTGTCTCTTGACCGGTCACTGGATAATCCGGACCCGTCCACGTTCTTCCCCCTTCCGTCCACACCCCTGTCTAACCCGGCAAACCTGCCCCAATCATATTAAAAAAATAAAAAAATTCCCTGGCACACTATAAAGTTTTATCCGCCATGTACGATAAGTACTATAGAAATATCACAACCACTTATCAGGACCACCATACAAAGAGCATGTAAGGAAAGGAAGCCGGACATATGGATATAAAAGTATCAAGAAATTACGCAGCCTATCAGAAGGCAGTAAGCAATGCAAAACATACGGAAAAAAGCCTTTCCGCTCCCGTACAGGCAGCCGGTAAGGCTAGAGGAGACGCTATCTGCATCAGCAGCGAGGGTGTGAAAAAGAGCGGTGCATCCTCATTTTCAGCCGCACTGTCAAGGTCCATGGAAGAAGGGGCTCCGGCTGACCGGATTGCTGCCATAAAGCAGCAGGTGCAGGAGGGGACATACCAGGTGCCGGCAGAGCAGATTGCCAGGCGCCTTATGAGCGGTCTGTAGGAGGGGAAAATATTGGAAGAAATCATTGATTTTTTGGGAGAATATGCAGAAACACTGGAGGCCATGGAACAAAAGCAGATTGAAAAACTGGGACTTCTGATGACCAGGGAACTGGATAAGGTTGAGCAGACCATCATGATGCAGGAGGCCATGGATAAGAAGCTGGAGAACATGGAGCAGAGACGCCGGAAGCTGTTTGTCTCCTATGGGATTGAGGGCAGGACCTTAAAGCAGATTGCTGAGGATGCAGGCCCGGAGCAGAGAAAGGAACTTATGGACCTGTACCGCAGAATGGACGGAGCCATTGGCAATATACAGTATTACAACCAGAAGGCGGAGGCGTTAGCCAAGTCGGAGCTGGAACAGATGGGAATTGACTCCCGGTATGTGGGAAATCCCACCGGCATCTACGGGCGTCCCGCGTTCAGCAAGGGCAGTAAACTGGAGAAAAAGGCCTGACAGAGGCTGACATAGGAGAGTGGTAAAGTGAGACCGACATTTATGGGGCTGGAGACAGCCAAAAGAGGAATTCAGGTTAATCAGAAGGCCATTGATATTGTAGGCAATAATATAAGCAATTCCAAAACAAAAGGGTATACCAGGCAGCGTCTGGATACAGTGAGTGTCCATACCTATGGAAGCAGCCAGTATAACTACAGTTCCATCCCTCTGGCCGGGCAGGGTGTGGATGCCAGGGGAGTGGCGCAGATCCGCAATCCGTACCTGGATGCCAAGTTCAGGCAGCAGTACGGCGATGTGGGGTATTACGACCAGAAGGCAGCCATTATGGACCAGATAGAGGGAATCATCAGCGATCCGGAGGTAGAGGGAACCGGTATCAAGGCAGCATTGACCACCTTATCCCAGGCACTGGCGGATTTCAGCCAGTCCCCTTATCAGGAGACCAATGCCAATATAGTCATGAACGCATTTAAGGGTGTGACCCAGGTCCTCAATGAGTATGACGCCAATTTAAAAACCCTGATGGAACAGACTAAAAATGACCTGTCGGTGGCTGTTGAGGATATCAACACAAAATTGGACCAGCTGTCTGAACTGAACAGCTCCATTGCCCATGAGATATTCAGCAACAACGATTATGATGGAGTCAACTATGGGCCCAATGACCTTCTGGACCAGAGAAATGTTATACTGGATGATTTGTCACGGTACGGCGATGTGCAGGTAACGGACCTGGAGGACGGAAAGATTCAGGTTAAAATCAATGGGAAAGTGGTGGTGGACGCTTCTGGGGCTTCCTACACCAATGATAAGCTTAACATAGGCAGTGACGGCGTTACTCTGACGTGGAACAGCAACAACCAGAATGCCAATCTGGGAGCAGGGGCCATCAGAGGATTTACGGATATGCTGACTGGTGCTGACCCAATCAATGCGGGAATACCTTACTACCAGAATAAGATGGACAATTTTGCCCAGACCCTGGCAGATGTGTTTAACAAAAAAATTCATGCAGATGACCCTGATTTCCCTGATAAGTACAAGTTTCTTCTCCAGGGCGGTGTTGACGGCAAGGTTACAGCGGGAAATATCAGCATCAGTGACCAGTGGGCCGATGACGTGTCCTATATAATCCGCAAACAGAATCCGGACGGAGAGCTGGACAATCAGGATATTCTGGATATGAAGGCGGCGTTTGAGCAGGATTTTAATTTTGGAGGGGAATACACGGGTACATTCAGCGAATTCATCACCAGCGTCACCAATACACTGGGAAGCGGAATCAAGACAAACAGCGCCAGGATGAGTGCTTCCCTGGCCATTGCGGAAAGCGCTGATTCGGAGCGTATGGGCGTGTCCGGCGTTTCCCTGAATGAAGAAGGAATCAGCATGATGACATACAACAAGGCTTATCAGGCTCTGGGAAGGCTTATGACCACCATGGACGAGCAGCTGGATATGATTATCAACAAGATGGGCATAGTAGGGCGTTAAGGAGGAGCATATGAGAATCACGGAAAATATGATGACATCTACCTATAACAGGAATCTTCAGAGGAACATATCTGATTTGGCGTCCTCCAACCTGAAGCTGTCGTCCAAGCGTCAGTATAATCATGTATCGGAGGACCCGGCAACAGCGTCAAAGGCCTTTGCCATCAGGGACCAGATTGCCAGGTCTGAGGAACATATCAGCGTGGTGAAGAACGCAAGGGGAGAGCTGGATACAGCAGATTCCAACATTGTTACCCTGAACTCCATACTTGAAACAGTATACGAAAAGGCGACCAAGGCAGGCGGCGCCAGCAGCCAGGATTCCATGGATGCCATTGCGGAGGAGCTGGGCGGTCTTAAGGAGGAGATTCTTCAGACCATGAACGCCAAGTATGGGGACAAATTCCTGTTTTCCGGTTCGTCCAACAGCGAAGCTCCGTTCACCGTGGATGGGGACGGAAATCTGCTGTTTAACGGCAAGCCGGTGGATGCCTATGATAAGAACGATCCGGACACATATTTTGAGGAGAATAAGCCGGTTTATCTGGATATCGGATTCGGTACATACGCGTCGGGAACCAACACGGCAAAGACAGGAATTAAGATTTCCACATCAGGCGTGGATGTGCTGGGATACGGAAAGGACGAGAACGGGCTTCCCAACAATCTCTACAGCCTCATAGGCAAGGTGGAGGAGCAGTTAAGGGGCGGCGACAAGGAGGGGGCAATGGATACCCTGTCGCAGCTTAAGAAGAAGCAGAGCAATATTTCCATTGCCACATCTGAGTTAGGAACAAGAGAAAAACTTCTGGACCGCACAGAGGACCGTCTGGAGACAGGACTTATTAATTTACAGAAGAGCCAGACAGACCTGGAGTCGGTTAAGATTGAGACGGAGGCTATTAACAACAAATCATGTGAGACAGCCTGGATGATTACCCTTCAGCTGGGATCCAGCATCATACCGCCGTCCATATTTGACTTTATGAAATAAGTTGAAAAGAGGTGTCTGAGGATGAACGTCCTAAAAATCACATCTACCCCCATTAAGCTGTCCATGACCTCCCAGCGCGCCAGGCTTGAGAGCAGGCTGCCGGACCCTGAGGTGGGAATCATCCGCAATCCGGGGAAGCTGAACATGAAATCAGATCATATCAAGGTGGATATTGATACGTCCCGTTCCAGGGACAGCCTGGGATTCAAGACCGCCAGAGGGCTTATGAAGGATGCCGCCAGCGCAGGCCTTAAGGCTGCATCGGATGCCACTGCCCAGTATTCCAGGGTGGGCAACCAGATGATGCAGATTCAGGACGGGGTGACGGTATCCGGCATTATAAAGAATCAGATGATGGCCCAGACCAATGTGGTCACGGGGATTGCCTTTATTCCGTCAGTAGGTCCGGATATTTCCTGGGAGCCCGCTGATCTGTCCATTGACTTTGCGCCTGCCCAGCTTGCGTTTGATCCTCAGGTGCAGGAGCCGGCGGCCAGGTATGTGCCGGGCGAGCTCAGCGTAAATGTGGAACAGTATCCCAAAGTAGAAATAGAATATATGGGAGATCCCATATACGTACCGCCCAGCGCCAATCCGGCCGGAAATGAAGGGCCGCAGTAACAGGCGGTATGAATGACACCAGGGCCAGGGATGAGATAGGGGGATATGCTTGAAGATAGAGACGCGGGATTTTGGAATCCTTGAGATAGAAGAAAGAAATATTATAACATTTAAACAGCCCATATTCGGATTTGAAGAATATACGCAGTTTGTACTTGTAAATGATTCCAACATGGGAAATGGAATCTGCTGGCTGCAATCCATTGAGCAGAAGGACATATGCTTTATCATGCTGAATCCTCTGGAAGTAAAACGTGATTATGCTCCGGTTGTGATGCAGGATATATTAATCCTGCTGCAGGCGGTTCCTGAGGATGATTTGGACTGCTGGGTTCTCATGGTCATCGGAGAGACGTTCCGCAATTCCACAGTAAACCTGAAAAGCCCTGTCATCATTAATCATAAGACGAATCTGGCTGTCCAGGTAATACTGGACCAGGATTATCCCATACGGCAGTCCATATTCAGCCAGGGAGAGAGGGACGGCCTATGCTGATTTTATCCAGGAAAAAAGGCGAATCAATTAAAATTGGCGATGATATTGAGATATTTGTGTCCGAGATTAAAGGCGACAAGGTGCGGCTTGGCATTTCAGCGCCCGGAGATATGAAGATATGCCGAACTGAGCTGTATCTTACCATGGAGAATAACAAGGAAGCATCGGATAAGGTGGATCTGCTTAAGGTGTTCCAGCTCTCCAGAAACCTGAAAGCCCTGGCCCAGGAGGATGAAAAGGAAGTTAGGGAGGAGAAAAATGGAAGTGCTTGAGCAGATGAGGATGCTGCTCAGGGAAAAGGCCATTCTGTTCGGACAGTATGAGCAGGAGACCCTGAGACTGGATACGGATGACCTGGACGCGGTGGACGATATCGTGGATGCAGTACAGGCACGGCAGGCCCTTATAGATAAGATAAACGGACTGGACCGGAGGATTGCCGCTATCGGGGAATCATCGGCTTACGGCGCGCGCTGTTTTCATATTGGGAAAAATCAGTGCGATTATGCCGGCCTTACTGAGGCTGAGCAGGCAGTATTCCGGGTCGGGCAGGAGGTATTTGCCATCATGACCAGAATCCGGGAGCTGGAAGACGGAATACCGGGAAAGATGGCAGTGATTCAGGAACAGCTCCAGGAAAAGATAAAAAAGAATAATGTAAACGGTAAATTTACCGGATATCTGAAACAGATGGGACAGGGGAGCAAAGGGGTGCTCTATGATAAACGCAGATAGGGGGACAAACAATGTCATCAATCAATACAGTCAGCGGCAACGGCAATAAGAATTACGTATCAGGTCTTGCTTCCGGCATGGATACGGAGAGTATTGTCAAGAGTCTTCTGATGGGTACCCAGACCAAAATAGATAAGCAGTCAGGATTAAAGCAGCAGCTTGAATGGAAACAGGATATTTACAGGGACCTGATAACAAAAATCAATACCTTTAGTGATAAATATTTTTCTTATTATGGTTCGGGCGATACCAATCTCATGAGCCAGAGCCTGTTTAAGACAATGACCGGAATCAGCAGTTCCGGTGCCATTAAGATAAGCTCTGTCTCATCCAATGCGGTCAGCTCCATGAATATAAGCGAGATACAGCAGCTGGCAACAGCTTGTTCGGTAAAATCATCAGGTAACGTGACCGGTGATCCAAAGGGACAGGAGGCGGATCTTAATGCATTGGCAGAGGGAGAAAACTCTTTTTCCATAACGCTGGATGGGGTCAACAGGACCATAACGTTTACAAAGGGTGCAACAGAACAGGATACCATTGATAATATTAACCAGGCATTATACCGTAATTTTGGTACATCGGTGGGTATGAAGCTGGCAGACAGCACGGCTGAGGACGGCAGCAGCATTAAGGTCATGAAGCTGGTAAAGCTGAACGGAAATGGTGAGGCCACAAACGAGGCGGTAGACTCCTCCAGAAGGGTTATCATAGAGTCAGCAGGCGATAGCCGGGATACAATTAAGCACATGGGATTTTCGGGCGGTTTTTCCAATAAACTGGACTATGGCACATCCTTGAAAAATATGAACTTTGCCACGCCTCTTGAGGGAAACAGATATGAGTTCCAGATAAACGGCGTGACCATAAAAGGACTGACCGGGGATTCCACGCTCAGTGATGTAATCAGTGCCATCAACAGCAGCGACGCAGGGGTAAGGGTATCCTATTCCTCGGCGGCTGATAAATTTATTATGGAATCATCCTCAACCGGAGAGATATCCAATATAACTATGTCCCAGACTTACGGGAATCTGCTGACCACCATGTTCGGCGTGGAGGCAACGGGTGTGCAGTCATCGCTGTTTTCCCAGGAAATCCCTAGTGCAAGTTCCGTGGACTTTAATGCCATTGTAGAGAATCTTAATAGTGGAAGGGACCAGTCCCTTACATTCCAGGTAGATGGAGAAGATTACACGGTAAAGTTGGAAGGAAAAAACGGTGTTGGTAATTATAAGAACGCGTCAGGCGGTTATTGACGCCATTAATTCCAAGCTTTCCAGGGAGTTTGGCAGCGGGAAGGTGAACTTTTCACTAAAGGAGGATACCAGATCGGACCTGACATTGCAGGGAAGTAGTTTCGTGGCGTGCAGTCTTCTGAGCATAGTATTACTGTTTACGATCATGCTAATGTAAATGACGGCGGAGCAGATGCGTTTGGCTTTGCTAGTAGGGGATACTCCAGACGATATCGCTGACTCGCCGTAAAGCACACCACATGTGATAAAGAAAGTACTAAATGTCATGAGGCGGGTCTGGCCGGGACTATAAAGGTCAATGGAGAGCGAAGTGTGCATTACGGCAATACCACTACATTGGCAAAAGCATGAGCTGTCAGCACTTCTGCAGCCATAACCAATGCCGTAGGCAGTGGAGCTAAGGTTGAGTATAAGGACGGCCGTTTTAATATAACAGGGCTAACCGGGAATGTAAAAATTGAGGGCGTGGAGGCGATATAACCGATGCGGATGGCAGCACTATAACCAAAAGACCCCGTAGAAATGATGTTTGGAAAGAAATCAATACAGAATGTTCCTAACATTAAACACAGTAACCTCCAATGCAGTTACTGATACAGGGATTTTAAAAGGTAATTTAAAGTGATCTCTGGCAGGATGGGAGCTCACACGAGGTTATTGATGTTAATAGCTTAAGCGATTCCTAAAAACTTTGCAGACTTAGCAGCGGAAGATTCAGGGCATAGTCGGAGCCGGAGTGTCGGTAAGCTATACGATCGGATGGTAAAATCCAGATTCAGGTACATCAAAGGGATTTATCATAGAGGGAACTGATTCAGAGGGCAAAGACCTCATGACCAGTCTGTTCGGACAGGACGGCATGACATCTTCGTCGCAGATGCCCGCCCAGGTAACCGCCGGCCAGAACGCCCGCCTCACAGTAGACGGCACTGTCATTGAGCGTAATTCAAACACCTTTGAACTGGATGGAATTACCATGGAATTAACCTCGGAATACCATGATACAGGCACCCCAATACGCTTGACTACATCCCGGGATACTGATAAAATAGTAGACAGTTTAAAGAGTTTTGTAGAAGATTACAACGCGCTTGTGGAAGAACTGAATGAACATCTGAAAGAGACTGCAAACTATAAGAAATACGCGCCTCTCACCGATGAACAGAAGAAGGAAATGAGCGACAAGGAGATTGAACTCTGGGAGGAAAAATCCAAGGAGGGGCTTCTCCACAATGACGCCAACATTACCAGCTTTCTGGGCGATATGAGAATGGTTCTTTACAGCAGTGTGGAGGGCGCAGGGCTGTCCCTTTATGATATCGGCATTGAGACATCCGATAACTGGAGGGATAACGGCAAGCTGGTCATTGACGAGGATGTTCTTAAATCCATGGCCGCCACCAACCCTGATGCCATATGCAAGCTGTTTACAGACAGGGACCAGGGGCTGGGAACCGGCATGCAGAATGCTCTTAAGGACGCAGCCAA